>Ga0207667_10000038_pt1 | contig 280720 bp, 237 predicted proteins | sample KBSCornC52_FD_184301 | JGI IMG/M metagenome (GOLD analysis project Ga0207667, IMG submission 184301) | Corn rhizosphere microbial communities from Kellogg Biological Station, Michigan, USA - KBS Corn C5-2 (SPAdes) (version 2) | ecosystem: Host-associated > Plants > Roots > Rhizosphere > Soil ...
CAAGCTTCCCGCTCCTACAAGCCCTTCGAATATCCGTGGGCGTTCGAATATTGGAAGCGCCAGCAGCAGCTCCACTGGCTGCCCGAGGAAGTGCCTTTGGGCGAGGATTGCCGCGACTGGGCGCAGAAGCTGTCCGATCACGAGCGCAATTTGCTCACGCAGATCTTCCGCTTCTTCACGCAGGCCGATGTCGAGGTGCAGGATTGCTACCACGAAAAATATGGCCGCGTGTTCAAGCCGACCGAGGTCAAGATGATGCTGACCGCGTTCAGCAACATGGAGACGGTGCACATCGCCGCCTACAGCCACCTGCTCGACACGATCGGCATGCCCGAGACCGAATATTCGGCCTTCCTCCAGTACAAGGAGATGAAGGACAAGCACGATTACCTCAGCACCTTCGGCGTCGATACCGACGAGGATATTGCCAAGACGCTCGCCATGTTCGGCGGCTTCACCGAGGGGCTTCAGCTCTTCGCCAGCTTCGCGATGCTGATGAACTTCCCGCGCTTCAACAAGATGAAGGGCATGGGCCAGATCGTCACCTGGTCGATCCGCGACGAGACGCTCCATTGCGAGGGGATCATCAAGCTGTTCCATGCCTTCTGCAAGGAACGCAACGTCCTCACCGCGCAGGTGAAGGACGACATCCTCGACATGTGCCAGAAGACCGTGCGGATCGAGGACGCCTTCATCGACCTGGTGTTCGAGATGGGGCCGGTCAACGGCATGACGCCCAAGGACATCAAGCGCTACGTCCGCTACATCGCCGACTGGCGCCTGGGGCAGCTCGGCCTCAAGCCGATCTACATGATCGAGGAACACCCCCTCCCCTGGCTCGCGCCACTGCTGAATGGCGTCGAGCACGCCAACTTCTTCGAAACCCGCGCAACCGAATATTCGAAGGCGGCGACGCGTGGGGACTGGTCGGATGTGTGGGACAGCTTCGACGCGCGCAAGAAGGCCAAGGCGAACGCCGAAGTGGCCAACGAGGATGCCGCCAGCGGCGAGGACGGGCTGTTCGGGCATGCCGGGGTGGCGGCGGAGTAAGAGAAATGTTCCGGCGCCCGACGCTGTTCGTAGTCGGCGCGGGCGCCAGCGCGGAATTGGGATTTCCGATTGGATTTACGTTAAGAGATCAAATCGCCAACCTGCTGAATATCAAATGGGATAATGGAGACCTTATTGGGTCAGATAAGCAATTCAACAAATTTCTCACGGTCGCCTGCACACAGCGCGGCATAGCGACACAAGATATTTGCGCAGCCGCAAATCACGTTTCTCGCAATATCGTTTTGTCGTCATCCGTAGACTCATATTTAGATAGCCATACGCATAATCCGCTAAGAAGCCTATGTGCAAAGATGGCAATTGCGCACCTGATTTTACAATATGAAAATCAGTCACCCTTGCGCTGCGCTAGTAATGAAGCAGCGTCGCAATTCTCGTTTTCTGGCTTGGAAGATACTTGGTTGCAAAGGATGTGGAGCATTCTCCAAGTTGGAATAACGCCAGACAATGTTGCTAACTCACTAGATAGCATTCGATTTATCACTTTTAATTATGATAGATGCATAGAGCAATTTCTGCACCTTGCGTTAGCAAATTTCTTTGACATGGATTTGAATACGGCCAAGGAAAAGGTCGACGGCGCGGGCATTGTGCACATTTATGGCGATCTTGGCGAAATAAGCGCTCATCCTGGGGATTCATTTGATTTCAAAGAAAAATCATACCGCCCGTCCATTCTCGCAGAAAGCGAACGAATAAAAACATTTACAGAGCGACTGCATTCTGAGGTTCCTCATCGAATTAATGAGCTTGTGGCATGGTGCGAAACTATAGTATTTTTAGGATTTTCTTTCAACTCTGTTAACTGCAATTTGATTTCGAACGCAATATCAGAACATTCTAGACGAAGAAGAGCTTACGCCACTTCTTACAAAATGTCCGATGAGGCTTCTGCATGGGCAACACTGTGGCTTGACGGTCAATTTTCTCAACACAACGCTCAAGCTCGCGTACGACCTGACAAATCATTTCAGCTATTTGATAGATACTCCAACGAATTTTAGACTAACGCGATTCCATCAACATTTCGAAGAAATACCTACAATTCCGGGGACAACAATTCCGGGGAGTTTCGGGGACACTATACTAAATAGCCTCCCCCTTTCCTGCCTGCTACCCTCCCCGCCATGGCCCGCCTCTCCCGCATCATAATCCCCGGCGCCCCGCACCACGTCACCCAGCGCGGCAATGCCGTCAGCGGATAGCAGCGGCCCCTTCGCCGAGCACGCATTGCGGAACCCCGCTCGAAACCGTAACCAGATCACGGGTGCCGGCGTCGGCAGGGGGGCCTCAGCGTGACTGAGCAGCGTGACGAAAACGGGCGTCCGGATTCGTTTGCCGTAGCCGCGGGTCCGGAGGCTGCCGCTGTCCCCGAGACGCAGGATGAAGCGGGGGCGGACATGGAAATTCACAAGCCCAAGGCGGCGCATAGCTGGCGCGAGTTCCTGATCGAGATCGGAACGATCGTGCTCGGCATATTGATCGCGCTCGGCCTGGAACAATCCGTCGAAGCTTTCCACGAGCGCCAGCTCGCGCACGAGGCCAAGGACGCCATCGATGCCGAAATGCGCAGCGACCTCGACCTCATCGCCTCCCGGCTATCCCGCCAAGTCTGTATCGAACGGCGTCTGGATCAGGTAGCCGGCCTGCTGGCAGGCTGGAAGAGCGGCAAGGCACCCCCGGAGGGGTTGACGCTCGGCGACCCCGGAGATGCGCCGCTTATCGATCAACGCTGGCAGGCCAATCTCAACAGCGGCCGGTTCAGCCGCGAGGCCGCACCGGATCAGGCGAGGCAGGCGGACTTCTACACCCGGCTGCGCATCCTCAACGACGTGCTGCAAAGGGAACATTACGCCTGGGCGCAATTGCGAACGCTGGAACTTGGCCCCAGTCTGCTCTCTGCGGACATGCGCCCCGCCCTCACGGAGGCGCTGCAAAGCGCCCGAACCGATGCGCACGATTTTGCGCAGGTCGCACGGCTGCAGGCCCGGATTTCCGGGCGGGCACTCAGCACATCGAGCATAGCGAGCGATGCTGCCGCTCTGGGCGACATATGCGGACCGCTGGTCAGGGAAAGGCCATAACGGGTCTGAAATTCGGGACATGATTTGCGCTCGCGATTGCCGACATCGAGCGCGGGCTTATGATGGCCCCTATGTGGCTACTGGCTATCCTCGCTTTGGCGTCTTCGGCTCCCGCTGGACAGCCCCGCGTCAGGTTCGGTGGCGAGACCTTTGGGCCGCGACGTACGCTTACCTGCACCTGGTTCACCAACTTCGAGAACAGCCGGTTCGAACAGTGTCAGGACGCGACCGGAAAGCTGCTTCAGGGAAATGACGGAGCATCGATCAAATGCGCTCCCGGCCTATGCGATCGATTGGACGCCGAAGCCCGGAGGGTAGCGCATTGGCGAAAGCCTGAACCGCCCTGGGGGACATTCACCGTCAAATTAGTCGGCCGGCTAGGTCTAAACCCGCATGAGAAACGGTACCTCGGCGACGGCACCCAAACCGTCCTCATCGAGGAGCTTACGAGCGTCCGTGTCGCAAAATAGCTTTCACCCATAAAGGGCGCTGGTTAGACCGTCTTGATTTCAGCGACTACGTTGTCGAATAGATCGAAATACTGACGTTCCAGTTCTTCGGGCGTTAGTGAGAACGCGGCCATCGCCTGAGGAAGGCCCAGTTCATGCGCGGCGGATTGCCCGTCAGCCAAGAAGGTCGGATGAAGGTCAGCGGCGGTCGTAAGATCGCCCGCATTGCGCATACCGTAATCCGCAGCCCACAGACAGTAGATCAGGCGGCCACGGGTCGTGAGAGAGGAATAACCTTCGATGGCCTTCTGCTCGACAATCCGGTCACCCTCGTCCAAGAGCCATGTCGCATAATCATCGTCAGGCATCGCTCACCTCTCCGCGCTGGCTACCTATCTACTTTCGTTCCCGTCAAAACCGAATTCAGGCATAAAATTCGGGGACACAATAGCAATTTCCTCCCGCTCGCCGAAGCGCTACCCCTCCCCGCCATGGCCCGCCTCGCCCGCATCATCATCCCCGGCGTCCCGCACCACGTCACCCAGCGCGGCAATCGCGGTCAGCCCCTCTTCTTCTCCGACGAAGACCGCCTCCTCTATCTCGATCTGCTGCGCGAAGGCTGCACGGCGGCGCGGGTGGAGTGCCTCGCCTGGTGCCTGACGGACGATCGCGTCCACCTCATTCTCGTGCCCGAAACGGCGAACGGCCTGCGCGCCGCGCTCGGCGAGGCGCATCGCCGCTACACCCGCCACATCAACGCGCGCGAGGGCCGGACCGGCTTTCTCTTCCAGGGCCGCTTTGCGAGCTATCCGATGGACGACGCGCACCTCATGGCGGCGGTGCGTTATGTCGAGCTGAACCCGGTCGCGGCGGGCATCGTCGCGCATGCGCAGGATTGGCGCTGGTCGAGCGCGCGCAGCCACGTCTCCGGACGGCGCATGTCGGGCGATCCGCTCACCAACGTCGCCGCGCTCGGCGCCCGCGTGCGCAACTGGAAAGCCATGCTGCGCCACGGGCTGGAGGCGAGCGATCCCGGCCCCCAGGGCGAAGCGGCCGCGGCGGCGATCGAGGCGCGCCTGCGCACCGGCCGCCCCCTCGCCGCCGAAGAGTGGATCGCACAACAGGAAGCGGCGCTCGACCGCAAGCTCGCGCCGGCGCGGCGGGGGCGGAAGCCGAAGGCTGGGGATGCGGCCAAATGACATTGCATCCCCGAATTGAGCAGGGCCGTTGACCGAGGCCGCCGGATGAGGACCGCAAAATGCCTTGCCGTCGCTTTGACAGTCGTTTTGCCAGGTTCGGAGTCTAGCGCCGCACAGCCCGCCGCCGCGCCCGCTCCGGTAGACGCCGGCGAAGTCGTGATACGCGCCTTCCCGCCTCATTGCCGCCCGGCCATCGGCGACCCGCAGGACGAGGTGGACCTCTCTCCGGCGGCCGCCGGCTCGGCGCAGCAAGTCGTTCGGCTCGATCCGGCCAGCGGCAAATATATACTGACGGCGGATGATTACCCGACGACCGCTCCCGGTATCTGGCAACGCGACGGCGTCAGGCTGCAGGAGTTCGTGTTCAGGGTTCCAACCGATGGCAATCCGCTTTGCATCGGGACGCGCGGCTCCAGGAGTCTGGGCCTGGCGCAGTTGCGGCAGGCGATCGATGCGAAACCCTATCGCCGCAAGATCTTGCGGTTCACCGCATGGGTCGCCACGCGGCAGGCGAACGCTGTAAGATTCTGGCTCGTCGCGGGGACGAACGAGCGCCCGAAATTCCGCAACATCGTCGCATCTTCGGGAAATTGGAATGAGCCCGTGACCGGCTCGAAAAGCTGGTTCCCGGTCAGCCTGACCATCGGCCCACTGCCGTGCAATGCGGATCAGGTCAGTTTCGGCATGACGCTCGACGGACGAGGGGACGCCTGGATGTATCGACCCAGGCTCGAGCAGGTCGACAAGCATGGATTAACGGCTGAAGAAAGAAAACAGTCGGAGAAAGCGGCGGCGGCGATCCGCATGTTGGACAGCGGCGGAACCTGCGGCCTCCTCGAGTGAATGCGCGCGGGCGCCGCTAGGCGATGTGCCGCCGGATTTTGACATCCGGCGGCATCTGTTCCCCCCTGGGATCGAACTTAAGCGAAGGAGACGGTCGCTTTGCGACGGCGCATGGCACCGCCAATCAGGCCGAAGCCGCCCACCATCATCGCCCAGCTCGCGGGCTCAGGCACGGTCGGTGGAGGAGGCGCCGCACCCACCGGCAAGGTGAACTGAGCAACGATCAGGCTTAGCGCATCGCCTCCCGCCGTCGTCAGAGACAGGGTATTGGTGCCGTTCGTGATCAGGCTCGTCACATCATAGGTGTTGATGTCCCACAACGCACCGTTGCTCGGGAAATTGCCGTCGCCGAACTGCACACCCGTGCCGTTAAAGTCATGGCCGTTGCCGATCGTCGTCGCGTTGAACATCAGGTTGCCGTCATCCCCGGCGCCAAAGTCCTGACCGTCGCTCACGTGCAGCGTGAGCCACGCCGGACCGCCGGTATAGTTCACACCGTTGAGCGTGGCGTTCCAGCCGTCCGCATCATACGGATTGGTGAAATTCGCGTCGTTGCCGTCGAACAATACGATATCGTGGTTATTCGACGCGTCTCCGTCATCGAAAAACACCATCAGCGACAGGCCGTTAATCTCTGCGGCCGCCTTGTTGAAGTTGGAAAGCGAATAAGCGCCGTTGCCCGTTGCCGAAACGATACTGGTGACGTCGGCGCGATAGGCCTGGCTGTTGAGGGATCCCCAGAAATTATCCTGTGAGAAGCCGATATTGGTTCCGGTGACCGCGCTGCCACCGAAATTCACCATCGAATTGGCCATCGGATCGAGCAAGTTGGTGGGGCCATGCCAGAACAGGTAGGCGTGGCTGATGGGACCGGACAGACCGGAAACGTTCAGCGTGCCCGTGCCGACTCCCCTCAGATAACCCAGACCGAAATTCGCCTCGTCCGTATTCTTGACCGTTGTAAAATAAGAGAGATCGTTTGCCAGAACAGGTGAAGCCACCCCCACCGCACTGATTGCCCCTGCGACGGACAATAATAAGAGCTTATGGTTCATCTCCAATCTCCTCTCCCAGGACTGTCCGATCGATCGGCATGACTCACCCCCGCAAATAAGCGCGGTACGATCGACCGGGTTATTCGATGTCTTGCCGCCGCCGATCTCGCACGCCACAACAAATGATTAACGGGCGTATGTTGTCGCCGCTGGCGCGTGCTGGAAGGACGGCGCATAGCGAGCGATCCGCTCCCCAACGTCGCGGCACCGGACGCGCATGTGCGCAACTGGCACTCCGCCCGTCTTCGCCAAGTCTCCAGGACGAACTATTCCCCTAAAGTAACGCCTCAAGGAACGCCCTCCGCAGGACAATCAACTGTTTTGACCGAATTTTTGGTTGCGCCTCTAAGCCAAAGCTAAACCCGCTCCGAAGAATCGTGGTTAACAACCATTCATGAATGTTGTTTTCCGCCGCTAACGAATGTAATTCTCGCAGACTGGCCAAGTTTCGGCCGGATATTTGTGTGGGGGATGATCATGACGATTCGGAAAATGCTTAAGGGGGCGACGCTCGTTCTCGCGCTCGCGGCTGGCGCTAGCGCCGCAAATGCGGGCGTCTGGGGCGGGGCCGGCGGAAGCGCGGTCGCGATGCCGGCTGTCAACTATTTCGGCGCGGGGCCGGTCGCCGGTTCCGGCTATACCTGGTCGTCGACCAACAGCTCGACGCAGGGCGGGTCCGTATTCGGCTATACCGGTGGCTATGGTTTCAGCTCGAACGGCAACTGGAGCGGAACGCCGATGGCGGGCGTCAACGATGCGTCCGACGTGTACAGCGTCGTCGACACGATGACCTTCGCGTTCGATGCGCCGGTTTCGGCCTTCGGTGGCGAGATCAACTGGGTTCCGAACAGGCTGCCCGTGACGATCGCGGCCTATGATTCCTCGTGGACGCTGATCGAATCGCTGACCCTTTCGGCGGCCGGCGCCAACCTGCAGTCGCCCGATGCCTTTTACGGCTTCATCGAGGGCAGCGCCTCGATCAAATATTTCACGTTGACGGACGGCTATGTCGGCATCCGCAACATGCAGGCGATCAGTGAGTCCTCGGGCGTGCCCGAGCCGGCGAGCTGGGCGACCCTGATCCTGGGCTTCTTCGGGATCGGATCGCTTCTGCGCCGCCGCTCGGCCGTGCGCGCCATCGCCTGAAAAGCTGCAATAACATAAAAGGGGCCATGCACCGCGCATGGCCCCTTTTTTATGCCTTGCGCCGGCGCTCGATGCGCGGCGGCATCCGGGCTTTTAGGCCGCGGCGGATTTGGCCTTGGCCGTCCGCCTGGCGGGCGCACGGCGCGCTGCCGGCCGCTTGATCTGCGATCGGGGCGTGCGGCCTGAGCTTTGGCGTGCCCGACTGACGGCGAACAGGCCGAGCCCGACCAGGCCGATCGCGCCGGCCAGGAGATAAAGCGCGCCATTATCGCCCAAATTCTCGCGCACGACCGTATCGACGCGGCGGCCGAGATCGCGGCCGTGATCGGCGGCTCGCTCCAGCAAAGCGGGCGCGACCTCCACCGCATCGTCAGCCGCGTCGCGGGCGATGCCATAGCCGTGCTGGAAGGCACCGGCGACGCGATTCACCACGCCATCGGCCTGCATATCCTGATCGTTAAGCGCGTCGCCGACCTTCCATTCTACCTTGCCCGCAATGTCCCGGCCGGCACCAATCACGCGATCCTCGTTCATAAATCTCTCCAACGCCCGCAAGATACCGGGGGTGCGGAGAACGCAACGCGGATAGGCTCGTTCCGGAAATGCGACGAAGTGTCGCGCGGCATCAGGCCAGGGAGCAATCGCCACTAATTCGGGGACACAATACTTCCCGGGACTTTCCACGCTCAGTACGAGCTGTTGAAGAGCAGAGCCTTGCCGTAGCGCCCCTTCGCGGCCTCCTCGGGATCGCACGTCGCCGGCCCCAGGCGACGAAGCCGCGGGCAGCTCCTGGCCAGTCCCTCCAGCGTCATATTCTCGGGCACGCGTGTATGGGCCACGCAGACCGCCCCTCGCGGCGACCACGCCGCCTCGAACCGCAGCCCAAGCTCCCGCGCCCGTTCCTTGTCGGGGCGCATGATTGCGGCATTGTCCCAATAGTCGATCGTCATGCCATCGCGCGTCGTGCCGCGATCGCCGCAATAATTGGCGCGCACCATGTTGACGCAGGCCGCGTGATAGGGGGCCAGGGCTTTGCCGGACGGCGTCCTTCCCCAGGGCGGATACCCCCAGCGGACGCACTTGCCGATCGCCCCACCCGCGGCGCAAGCCAGCGTCAGTCCCCTTTCGCTGAGCCGTCGACCGTCTGTGTCCCACTGCCCCTTCAGCGGGAATGCCCAGCGTTCGCCTTGCGCATCGGGCTCGCACAGATCGTGGTCGGTTTCGCCGGCCTGCGTCGCCAGAACGGTGATCCGGTACAGCAGGACATCTTTATTGCCCGGATCTCGTTCGATCCTGTCGAGGCGGAAGCGTCCAGGCCGAGCCTCGCCGGAAAGCGTCAGCGTCAGGACAGCGCCCCGAAGCTCGCTTCCGGCGAGCGCACGGCCGTCGGCAAAGGTGATGCGGAACGCGGTCCCGATCACATCCACCGAACGAAGCGCGGGAGGCTGCGCCGCAGCGCCCGTCCAGCAGAAACATGCGAGCAGGATGAGCCCGACACACGATAGCGCCGTTCGCGGCATCTGCGCTCCTGGGCCAAGCCGACCGGGACGTGCCAGCTTTTATCGGGAGGGCAGTTCCACCGACGTCACCGCGCTGACCGAACCTTCGCCGGGCTGCTTCTTCTGCGCCGGGACGGCATCCTTCGCGTCGAGCTTGGCGGTCGCCTGATCGACCTTGGCGCCATTGGCCGCAATGCCGTTGAGCGCGATCCGATTGAAGCTGATGCGGTTGAAAGCGATGCGGTTGAGGCTGATGCGATTGAGCGAGATCCGTGCCTCGACGGCGCTGGCCACGATCGTTCCGGCGACAAGTGCCAGGGCAATTGCGGCAAAGCCAGTTTTGCGAACCATCGGAAAATTCCCTTGCTGTGAGCAATGAACGATCCGGCGATGCGATGACCGCCGGACGCCCCGAACTTGCCCCGCATGCGGCGCGATCGCGAGGAGCAGGACCTGATTTCTTGCCGATGAAATGCCGATCAAGGCTTACGCACCGATTTCGCGGGGCGACAAAGGGGGATTGCGGGCAAGCCGTATTGGTGTATTATAGCAATAATACGCTACGACGAGGTGCGCCATGCTCCCCCTTCTCGCCTTTGCCGCGGCTGTGACCGTCCCCACCGGCCCCGCGCTCACCCAGGCGATCGCCGCGCGCGATGTCGGGCTGTTCCGTACCTATTTCGACGAATGCGATCCGGCGAAGATGGAGAGCTTCCTCACCCCCGACCTCGAATTCTATCACGACAAGACCGGTTTCGACGCACACTCGGCCCGGCAGTTCGTCGACGATTATGCCCGCAAATGCGCCGATTACGGCCGCGCCGACACGGTCCGCCTGCGCCGTGAGCTGGTGGCGGACAGCCTGAATGTCGAGGCGATCCCCGGCTTCGGCGCGATCGAGGAGGGCGATCATCTTTTCTACCAGCGCCAGGGCAACGGCCCCGAACATCTCGGCGGCAAGGCCCATTTCGTCATGCTCTGGCAACTCGGCGAGGACGGCCAATGGCGCGTCAAGCGCGTGCTCAGCTACAGCCACCGCGCGGTGGACAAGCCCTGATCCGGTAGCGGAATTTCGGGACGCCTAGCCGCGCCGGCGCCTCATTCCAGCGGAAGATTGGGGTCGAGCAAATGGAAGCCGATATCGTCGGCGCCCGACGATGAATTGCTGAGCACGATCACCCCGATGCCTTTCGCCGGATCGAACGCGATCAGCGAGCGATAGCCGCCCGTCCCGCCGCCGTGCCAGACGATCGTGCGATTGCTCGCATGGCCGGTCTGCCAGGCGAGCCCGACCTTCGTTTCCTCGTCCATGACGACCCTCGGCACATGTGCCCGCGCGAGCAGGGGTCCGAGCGGGGTCGATCCGGGCACCATATTCGCGGCAAGATATTTGAGCATATCCTCCGCCGACGAGTGCAGCGCACCCATCGCCGGGAGCGCGGGTATGTCCCAATTGGAGACGGGCTTGCCGGTTTCGTCATGCCCTGGGGCAAGGCGATCGCGCTGGCCGGCGGTGAGCGTGGCCGACGTGCTGCGCATGCCGAGCGGTCTCAGAACGCGTTCGGTGACCGCCTGCTCCCAGCTCATGCCGAGACGATCCCCAAGCGCCCGCCCGAGCAGCGCCAGCCCGACCGCGGAATATTCGTATTTCGAGCCGATCTCGCGGGGCAGCGAATAGGAGGACAGGAATTCGCCGAGCATCCCGACCGTATAGTCGGCGTAGGGATTGGATAGATCCTTGGGATGGATGTTGGTCGGAAGCCCGGGCAGTCCCGATGTGTGCGTCGCCAGGTCGAGCAGGGTTATCTTGCGACCGCCTTGTTCCGGAACGCGCATTTCCGGCGGCAGATATTTGGCGACGGGATCGTCGAGCTCGACCTCGCCCCGGTTCACCATCTCGACGAGTAGAGAGGTGGTGAAGGTCTTGGTGATCGAGCCGATCTCGAAGAGCGTGTTGCCGTCGAGCGGCAATCCCGCGCGCCCGGTCGTGCCGCTTGTGTAGATCCGGGGCTGATGCCCAATCCGGTACGTGGCAAGCACGATCCCCACCGCCCGCCCTTTCGCGACGCGATCGTCGAGCATCGCCTGGATCGATGCCGGGGATGGAAAGGGCGGTTCGGCGATCTGCGCTGATGGCGACGCGGCGGCGGCAGGAAACACCATGATCGCGGCCATCGCAAAGCCAAGCAGCGCACCGACGGACTTCCGGATCATAGGCCGATAACTACCATCGATCGGGTGCCGGACAATCGATTTTCCGACATGTGCGAAATTCGGGGACACAATACTATCTCCCGGGCGCCAATAGGCTGGGGAAGTCCGGCACACGATACAATTTCGTCATTGCGACCCCGGCGAAAGCCGGGGGAAGCAATCCAGTCCCGCGCCCTCAGCCCGGCCAAACGCCTGGATCGCCACGCCGCAAAGCGGCTCGCGATGACGATCGGGCCTTTGCCTTGACATTTGTACGCATATAACGTATGTAAGCGACTGCTTTGGCTCTTTCTCAGATCGGATGATGCGATGGCCTTGAAGCGAGGGGCCGCACTTTTGTCGCGCTGGCCGCCGACCCGTCGCGCCGCAAAAATCATTAAGTTCGTTTCCGGTGTTTTTTTATTTTTCCCTTCGGCGGCAGGGTTGCCGCGGCCCTGATTGGGAATGGCCGCTACCGAGCCAAAGGCGGCCGATTAAACGCGGCTTCCGCGATGCCGGCGGCCGACATAGAATGATCCGATGACGGCCCGGGGACCTAAAGTGCTTGTCAGCGCGTGCCTTCTTGGAAGGCCCGTTCGCTATAACGGCTCCGCAAAACGGTTGGACGAGCAATGTTTAACGCGATGGGTCGCAGAAGGACGTGTGGTCTCCGCGTGTCCGGAACTTCTGGCGGGACTGCCAACGCCTCGACCGCCTGCAGAAATAGCAGACGCCAAAAGTGGAGCTGCCGTGTTGAGTGGCGATGCCACCGTGATTGACGCGGACGGCCAAGACGTGACGGCAATATATGTGCAGGGTGCGCAAGCCGCATTGGCCTTGGCGACCCAGCAAGGATGTCAATATGCGCTGCTGACGGATGGCAGTCCGTCCTGCGGTGTGTCCTTTATCTATGACGGCAGTTTCACAGGACGTCGTCACCAAGCCGATGGTGCGGCCGCCGCGCTTTTGCGGCAACACGGTATCCAGGTCTTTAGCCCCGAGAACATTTGCGATCTGGCAGCCTTGATGGACCGGTAGCGGATTGGCGGTGTGGTTGATACGGATCGCGTTATGGTCCTCAAGCGAGGGACGCGCTTTTATCGCCCCGCCCGGGCGCACGGCCGCCGATCCCCGCCGCGCCGCACAAACCATCAAGTTCGTTTCTGGTGTTTTTTTGTTTTTCCCTTCGGCGGCAAGGTCTGCCCTGGTCGGAAATGACTGCATCCAGCCCGGCTGCGGACATCAGCTCGAAAGAGGTGAGCCGAAGCCAATAAGGTCGCCATCAGGGCCGATTACGGAAAAGTCACGCCGGCCATAGTCCATGTCGCACGGCGGGTTCACATGACCGCGGGGCAGGCCGTCCAGTCTTGGCCGCAGTTCCGAATACAGCGCGTCGACGTCGTCCACGGCGACGTAGCTCGTGTAACGACCGCCTCCCCGTGGGGCGAGTTCGACGCCGTCACCGAAGAGCAGAAATGTGACGTCGTCACGCGAAGCGCGGGCGAAATCGCCTTCCTTCAAGTCGATGCGGAAGCCGAGAACCTCGGTGAAAAAGTGCGTCGCGTCATCGATGCGGGCACAACGTAGAAAGGGCATAACGTCGAGCAGCTTCGCCATGACCTGATCCCTGACCTTCACTTACGCCCTCGCAAACTAAGGTTTCGAACCTCCGCTTTCCACCCAATATCTGATGTCCGTTCACGGCTTCACGACCTGGTTAGCGCCACGACATGCCGAAGCCACCGCTGGCGCTCCCACGCCTCGGATGGCAGAAGCCCGCCCTCATCAAATGCGCCAGGGGGCAGCCGTGACCGTCACTCTCCATACCTTCGTCAACCTCTTCGACCGCGCCTTGGCCACAGCAGCCCACCTGCTCGACAAGGGCCTGGACCATGCCGCCGCCACGGGCGTGAGCGAGCGCGACATGCTCGGCTGGCGGCTGATCGACGACATGCATCCGCTCGGCTTCCAGGTGATGGTGGTGGTCAATTTCGCCAGCCAGTGGCCGGCGCGGGTCGCGGACCTGCCCGTTCCCGAGCCGATCGGCGCCGATCTCGACGTGAGCCAGCTCAAGCAGGCGATCGCGCAGGCGCGCGGCTATCTCGCGGCGCTCACGCCCGCGCGGTTCGAAGGCCGCGACGATGTCCCGCTCACCTACCGGATCGTCGAGGGGTTCGAGCCGACCTTGCCGGGCGGACAGTGGCTGGCGGTATTCGCGACCACCAACATCCACTTCCACCTGACGACCGCCTACGGGATCCTGCGCGCGCACGGGGTCCCGCTCGGCAAGGCGGACATGTTCTCGGCCGGCCTCTGACAGGCTCGCGCGCCGCGCCGTCGCTTTGGATTTGCCGCCGTAACTATGCTATCCTCCGCCGTCTGCAGTGGAGGGTCCTATGCCTCTGGTCGAATGGCGCATGCGTGGTCCGGAAATCGCCAATTGCAATTGCGATTGGGGCTGTCCCTGTCAGTTCAACGCGCTGCCGACGCGCGGCAATTGCCGGGCGATGACGGCGATGCGGATCGACGAGGGTTATTTCGGCGAGCTCGATCTGTCGGGCCTGAAATGGGCCGGCATGTTCGCCTGGCCCGGCCCGATCCATGAGGGCAATGGCGAGGCGTTCGTCGTGATCGATTCCGCAGCCAGCGAAGCCCAGCGCGGCGCGCTGCTCACGATCCTGTCGGGCGGGGAGACCGATCCCGGCGCGACCATCTTCAACGTTTTCGCGACCGTGATCGACCGGCTGCACGAGCCCGCTTTCCTGCCGATCGACTTCGAACTGGATATCGACAAGCGCGTCGGTTCGGTCCGGATCGACAATGTCATGCACACGCGGACCGAGCCGATCCGCAATCCCGTGACCGGCAACGAGCATCGCGCCCGCGTCGTGCTGCCGTCGGGCTTCGAATATCGCGAGGCCGAATATGCGAGCGGGGAGACGCAGGCGACCGGCCCGATCGACCTCGCATGGAGCGGGCGGCATGCGCATGTCGCGATGCTCGATCTCTCGACCCACGGCGCCGCCTGACGGGTGACGCCGCCGGCGCCCCGACCCCGTCCATTGCTGGTGAGGTTCGTGGCGCACGACCAGCGGGTGGTCGTTGGCTGCCTCGTTTTGATGTGCGGGCTCGCCTGGTATTGGCTCTGGCGCAGCGCGGCGGGCGCGATGCCGGGCCCTGGCACGATGCCGATGCCCGGCATGGCGTCGCCCGCGCGGTCCGCAGGCGTGTGGACGCTCGCTTATCTGGCGCCCGCCTTCGCGATGTGGGCGATCATGATGGTCGCGATGATGCTGCCGTCGGCCGCGCCGGTCATCCTGCTCCATGCCGCCTTCTCGCAACGCGGCGGCGGCGCGGCGCGGCTGGCGACGTTCGTGTTCGCGGCCACCTATCTGCTGGTCTGGATCGCCTTCGCCGCCTTTGCCACGATCGCCCAGGCGCTATTGGTCGCGGGCGGGTTGGCCGACGCGGCGACGCTCGCGCTCGGCAACCGTGCGATCGTCGCAGGCTTGCTCGTCGCGACCGCGCTCTACCAACTGAGCGGCCTCAAAAATGTCTGCCTCTCCAAATGCCGCGCGCCGACAGGCTTCCTGATCCAGCACTGGCGCCCGGGCTATCGCGGCGCGGTCCGGATGGGGTGGATCCACGGCACATATTGCGTCGGCTGCTGCGCCTTGCTGATGCTGTTGCTGTTCGTCGGCGGGGTGATGAACCTGGCGCTGATCTTCCTGATCACGGCGGTGGTCGTGATCGAGAAATATGCCCCGCCGATACTGCACCCCCGCCGGCTCATCGCCACGATCCTGTTCCTCGCCGCCGCCGCTCTGTTACTCGCCTGAGCGGCGCACGCCGAGCGCTTCCGACACGCGCGAACCTGCGGGCTTCAGCGATCGGGCAGGCGGTAGGTCAGGACCAGATCATGCCCCGTATCGGCCATGCCGATTGCAATCTCGCCGCTGATCCCGGCAAGGTCGCCGCTGCCGCTGCCCGGCACGACATAGCCGATCGTATCCAGCACATTGCCTTCGCGGCGCCCGATATGGACGAAGGCGAAGCCGCCGCTGCGGCCGCCGAGCACGCCGTCGAAAATCTCGACGCCGGCATAGCCGAAGCTGGTGTCGCCGGTGACGCACGTTTGCAGCTCGACCGTGCCGGTACCAGCAAGGTCACCGCGATAGGTCCGCCGGATCAGCACGCGCCGCACGCTCGGGCCCTCGCCCAAAGCCGCCCCCTGATCCTCATGCATATCGTTGGTGAAATTGGCGATCGCCAGACGCACCCGTATCCTCCCGCTCCCCGAGCGGGCTAGGCGGCTGCGCAAGCACCGGTCTTGCATTTTTGGCCGTCGGAAATTCTGCTGTCGCTCGCCTGCGGCAGTGTTCAGCGACCCATCCAACCGAGTTGGCGTAGGAAGGTCGCCAGCTGGGCCGGCGCGGCCCCGGCCGGTACCACCCGCTGCCATTGCCGGTCGGCAATCGCCGTATCGAGATAGCGGAATTCCACCATTCCCGAGAGCTGAGGCGCGATCCGGAGATATGGGCCCGCATAAGGCGCTACATCCGTCTGTTGCACGCAGAGATCGTGCATCGACGTCCATCCGAACAAGGCAGCGCCAAGAGGCCCCTCCGCGATCAGCACGGCGACCTCTTCCACCCCGGCGACGGCGGCCTGAAACGCTTCGTCACCAATGCCGCGCATCTGGCGGACCCTCGCGACGATATCGGTCCAGGCCTCGCTCATCGCCCTCGCCTTACTTCCCTTCGAACGCCAGATGCTTCGCGAAGAAGGGGAAGGTCACCTTCTCCAGCCGTTCGGGGAAGCGGTTGCCGTGGTCGCCTTCGAACAATTCGAAGTCATGCGCGATATGGAAGCGCTGCAGCTCGGCATGCATCGCCTCGTCATCGGCGCGGACGAAATCCTTGTCGCCCGTATCGAGCCCGATCGCGGTCATCGATTTGAGCGCGAGCACATATTGCGGCAGCATCGCGATCGGCGCGTTCGCCGCCCATTTCGCCACGACCAGATCGTCGACCTTGCCGTCGTTGGTGCCGAGATCGACGAAGAAGGGCGGCTTGTTGGGATCGGGCGACCAGGCGGCTGCGACTGCATAATTGGTGCGTATCCCGAAATCGCCCTTGTCGACCTGTTCGGGCGTCGCGCCTTCATATTTGCGCCCTTCCTCCCCGGTGATGCCGCGCGGGCGCAGGCAGCAGGGGTCCATCGCGTAGAGCGCCGAAAAGACGTCCGGATGCTTCATGCCGAGCCGGAGCGTGCCATATCCGCCCATCGAATGGCCGGCGAGCCCGCGGCTCTCGCGCTTCGCGATCGTGCGGTAATGGCTATCGATATAGGCCACGAGATCGTGCGCGGTGAAGGTCTCGAAATTGCCGACCGTCACCGAATCCGAATACATGCTGCCGCTCTGTTTGGTGAAGCTGTCGGGCACGACGACGATCCATTCGCGCCCCGTCGCCTTCATCGCGGCCTCGTAGCGTTGCTCCATCGGGCCCCAGCCCATGATGCCTTCGGCCTTGGTCTGATAGCCGTGGAGGAAATAGACGACGGGATACCGGCGCGCCTTCGCCGTATCGTAGCTCGGCGGGACCAGGACATAGACAATCCGGTCGGCGCTGTTCCCCTCAAGATTGCCCTCGAGCGACGGCCCGTGAACCGCGATCTTCTCGACCCGCGCGGATGCCGGCGCCGCCACGAGCAGTCCCATCCCAGCGAACATCACCGCTATCCGTCCGACCAGCATCCTCACCCCCTGTCCTCCCTCGAGTCCCGCTCGCTTCGTCGGGCCAGCCCAACATGCAGGCCGATCGGCGATGCGGCAATATCGATTGAAGAATCAATTGAATGCCGGCTCGCCTTCGCCCACCCCGCCCCCTATATCGACCGCAACAAGGAGCCGACATGGCCGAGCCGTCGATCAAGGAACTGCAAGGCGAACGCAACCGGCTGTGGGCCGAGGCGAGGCTTAAGGGGCTGGCCCTGGGCACGCCGCAGCGCGATCGCATCGCCGAGCTCGACGCGTTGATCCGCGAGCGCAAGGCCGCCACCGCCATTCCGAGCAAGCGGCGCAAGAACCAGCGGCCGGAATAGGGGCCGCCAACAGCCGGCCGGCGCGGATTTTACCCATGGTTTCAAACCCATGTTAGGCGTTTTGTGGGAACGCCGACCACATCTCGTCCGTTTTACCGCCATGGTTGCGCCTTCACTTGAGGATCTTCATTATTACCGGGACCGGGCGGAGCATTGCCGCCAAGCAGCCGCACAGGCGACCGATCCCAGCGCCCGGCTCGCGCATCTCCAGCTCGTCAAATTCTACGAAACCCGCATGGCGAGCGCACTCGAAAGTGCTGCGTTAGGGAAGCGTCGGAGCTCTGCCGGCAAAGGCTGACGGGCGGGGACGCCAGCGCACCGCGCGGTGCAAAATCGATAGTCTTTGCCGATCAGTCGCTTGCCGGCACTTGATCCAGGTGATTATGCACCCAGCCGAAACGAGCGTATATTTATCCACATCGGGGCCGACTCGCACGCAGGCAGGCCCCGACCGACAGTGCGAGGAAACTGCCGCTTGTAGAAGGAATGGAGGCGTGACCATGCGCGCCGATAATGACGACGAGATCTACTACCGGGAACGCGAGCGACATTGCCGCGAAATGGCCCAAAAAGCGGGCGACCCGGCCGTGCAGCAAATTCATCACCAGTTCGCCGAAGCTTATGCGCGCCGTCTGCGCGCCGAAGACGTCCGGCCCGCCGCGCTGTAAGCGACCGAGCTAGGCAAAGCTGCACCTTTCCCGCTCGGTCGGAGATCGGGCGAACGGGATGTGATTAGGCGCGAACCTCCCCATTTGCCCGGGCGCAGCCGGCTGCAGGCCGGAGCTCAGCCTTGATATTTCCAGTTCCGCTGTTTGCCCTCGGCAATCCACTCGATGCTCTGCGCCACGCGCGCGGCGCGCGTTTCGGCGCGCTTGGCCTCGCTCACCCATTCTGAATATTCGCGGCGGTGGCTGGGGGCAAAGCCATCCCATATCGTCTGCGCCTTGGGCGCTGCGGCCAGTGCGGTGGCCAGTTCTTGTGGCACCGGAAGCTCCGGCCGCGCCGGCTTCTTTGGCTTGGGCGGCGCGCTCGTGCGCATGCTCGCCGTTTCCTGGATCAGCCTGATCATTTCCGCATCGTCGGGCAAGTCCGACAGACTGGTCAGTCGGCCGAACTGGCCCATGCCATCCTCTTCCCGGCCGGTCGCCTCGCCCATCTTCCACAAGGTGAGCGAGGCATGCGCCTTGAATGCGCCGAATACCGCCAGGATTCGCCCCTCATGCACGAAAGACGGCCGGCCCCATTTGATCGCCTCTTCCACCTCCGGAAGCGCGCGGTGGATCACGTCGCGCAGGTGCGACAATATCGGCTGCGCAAAGGGCTGGGCCTTGGCGATGAAAGCGTCGATCCGGGGATCGACGGCGCTCATAGCGAGATATCTGGGCCCTTGAAATTCTCGGCATAGGTCTGGAGCTTCAAATTGCGCTCCACTCCGGCAACGCTGACCTGATAATCCAGCCCGTTCGCTTGCGCGTAGGCCTTTGCCGCCTCCAGCGTCGGAAAGCCCAGCCGCACCTGCTCGCGCGTATCGCCCGACCCCGCCCAGCCGGTGAGCGGATCGGCGCGCTTCGGCTCGGCCGGCTCATATTCGAGGATCCACTTGCCCTCGAGCGCGCGGCCCGATTGCATGCTGCTCTTGATACGCTGACGGATGCGGGCCTGAACCATGTCCGCTCCGATACCGCGTAGGTCGTGGGAATCAAGAAGGAACGCGTAGCAGGCTAGATACGTCGCCCCGGCGAAAGCTGGGGTCCATCTCCTGAACGGCATGCTTGGCTAAAGGGCCGGAGATGGATCCCAGCTTCCGCTGGGATGACGGCTAATCCTTACCCGATCACATGCGGTACGAACCGCGCCGTATTTCCGGTGATCAGCCCGTCCTCGCGTATCCCCATCCCGGCGGGCGCGCCATCAACGACCCAGCTTCCCAGCACCGGGAAGCAACCCGGCGCCGTCTCCGGCAGGTCGTACAACGCCTGATAGATGATCCGGCTATCCTCGTACGCGCCCGAGCTTGCCGCGATCATCGTCGCGTCGCGGTGGATCGTCACGTTCGCGCCCTCGCGCGCCAGCGCGGGCTTGTGCACGACATTGCCCGCCATCGGGCTGTAGCTTGCCGGCAGCAGATTGGGATGGTCGGGGAACATCGACCAGAGCACGGGCAGGATCGCCTTGTTGCTCCAGATCATCTTCCAGATAGGCTCCATCCAGATCGTAGCATCGAGGCTGTCGATCAGGTTGCGGCCGAACTGTTCGTTGGTCAGCCATTCCCACGGATAGAGTTTGAAGATCGCGGTCATCGCGCGCTCGTCCAGGTCGACGAACAGGCCGCGCGCGCGATCCCAGCCGATATCGTCGATCGCGATCGCCTTGGTCTTGAGGCCCGCTTCCTCGGCCGTGTCGCGCAGGTAAGCGACCGTCACCATATCCTCGCCGACCGCGTCGGCCACATGCGTGAAGTGCATCATCCGGTCGGGGATGAGCGTGCGCAGGTCCGCCCATTTGCCGACCAGCCTTTCGTGCAGGCTGTTATATTGGTCGTTGTTCCGGAAAACCTCCTGCTTCCAGTCCCACTGGATCACCGCCGCCTCCAGCAGGCTGGTCGGCGTATCGCAGTTGAACTCGAACAATTTGGGCGCGCCGGTGCCGTCATAGCCCAAATCGAACCGCCCGAAATTGAGCGCGGGCGGCTCGTCGTTCCACGCCTTGCGGATCGCCGCGTGGCAATAATCAGGGATGCCGAAGATATTCAGGCCCTGCGGATCGTCGATCACCGCCTGCCCCGCCTCAAGGAACAGGCGATACAGTTCGGCGGTCGCGCCCTCGATCAGGTCCACCTCGATCCGGTCGAAACGGTAGTAAGTGCCCTCGTCCCAATAAAGCTTCTCCGCCCCGGCATCGTTACCCGTGTGCCAGATCAGTCCGCGCGCCTCGACCTTGGCCTGCCAGTCAGGCCTCGGCGCAACCGTGTCGCGGATCATTCCCCAAAGCCGCCGAACGAATGTGCCGACGATCCGAACCCGCCGCGCGCAACCGCCGCGCTGCGCGTCATCGCGGTGCTGACCGGGGCGTGGAAATAGGTCGCACCCGCGGTCCGCGTGAACGACCCGCCAGAGACGCGCTCGCCATAATAAGGCACCGCGCTGCTGCGGCCGAGATAATACCACAGGAAGGCATTACCGACCCCGCTGCCGCCGGGATGATAATTCTGGCAATCCGCATCGGGCACGCGATTGCCGCCCTGATCGACGCAGACCGCGGTATCCTGCTGGGCGATCCAGTGATCGGGCTGCTGATCGCACGCCGCCAAGGTCATCGCCGACGCGGCGACGAGGGTAAGGTTAAGGTGGATCGTCTTCATACTGTCCCCGGGAGTCGGGCTACAGCATAGGGCCTTGCCCTTACCCCGTCATCCGGCGATCGGTCCTGCCACCCCTTGATCCGCAGCGACGGTTCCGGCCGAGGGCCGGTTCACGGCCGGGCGACGCCACGCAAGCCAAAGCGGAACCAGCCCCGCGATCGCGCCGATCAGCGCGAGCAGCATGGGCGGAACGTCGATCAGGGCGAAGCAGGCGCGCTGCCACGCCATCGTCGTCCCCAACATTTCAACCGCCGCACTCTGCACGACGATCGTCAGCGCGACGAAACCGAACGGGACGCGGCTGCGGGGATAGGCACCCGCGAGAGCCAAAGCGAGAGTCAGCGCGATTCCCTGCGCGGCCAGGAACACGATGTTGAATGAGGCGCTGTCCGGAAAGATGGGCAGCCGCGTGACGATCGGCGGCAGGACCAGCAGGGCCGTGCCCAGCATGGCGCCGCCATGGATCCACAGCTTGCGCCGCCGCGCCACAGCCAGCGTCACCAGCGCCACGAAGGCAAGGATCGCGAGCGCATCGTCGAGCGCCAGGCGCGCACCATAATGCGCGTGGAACGGATCGGCCTTCGCCGCGGCCAGTGCCGCCATGCCCTGCATCGCCAGAAGCCCGCCAATGGCAAACAAGGGTACCAGCACGAATATTGCCAGCCCGGTCACGCGGTGGAGCGCCCGGCGGCGATGCGCCGACCAGGCCTGCAGCCACAGCAGCGCCAGCCACGCCATCGCCGAAAGACCGTGCACGTGCAGCGCGAACGGCACGCTGCGCACCTGGCCGAAATAGCCGGGCCAGAAAGCCAGCGCGATCATCGGCACGAGCAACAGCAGGACAAGATGCGCATTGCGGAACAGCATGCGGCGAGCTCCCCCTCTTCGCTTTTGCGAAGGCTATGGCGCCGCGAACTTTTCGTCCAGCACAGTGTTCGTCATGCGGAACCTTCGACAGGGCTCGGGCGACGAAGGATTACCCTCGCCGCGCCGTCGCCTTCTTGGTCCTGAGCGTGGGGTCCGCCTGGGTTGGGTCGTCGGGCCAGGGGTGGCGGGGATAGCGCCCGCGCATCTCCTTCGCGACCGCGGCCCAGCTTCCCTTCCAGAAGCCCGGCAAATCGCGTGTCGTCTGGATCGGGCGGCCGGCGGGAGACGTCAGGCGCAGCACGAGCGGCGTGCACCCAATCATCGGATGCTCGGCCAGGCCGAACAGCGCCTGCACGCGCAACTCGACCGCTGGACCGCCTTCCGCACCATAATCGATTGGGTGGGTCGTCCCGAGCGGGGAGGTGAAATGCGATGGCGCCGCAATATCCAGCGCGCGCTTGCCATCCCAGCCGAGCAAGTCCTCGAGCGCCTGGAACAAAGCGCTGCCCGAAATATCCGACAGCCGCCGCTTTCCATCGACCAGCGCCGGAAGCCATTCGTCCAGCCGATCGATCAGCGCTGCATCCGAAAGCACGTCACCACCGGCATAGCCGGCCCGCTGCCGCAACGCTCGCGCGCCATCGGGCCAAGGCAGCACGTCCAGCCCGTACTTGCGGACGCCCTCGACCAAGGCCGCCGCCACCTCGGCCGGACCGGCATTGCCGTCCGGCCCGGAGCTTAGGCGGATCGCCCCAAGCCGTCGCTCGCGCATGGCCTGGACTGCGCCCGTCGCCACATCGAAGGCGGCAGTGCGCTTCACTTCGATGCGGTCGCCGAACAGGCTCTCCACTTCGGCCTGTTCGATCGGCGCGGCGGACAGGATGCGCGCGCCTGCCGCCGATCCCTGGGTTTCCGCCACCGCCAGCCATCCGACCCGCGCCAGCGGGGACGCCGGATCGAGCCGGAAGCCGCGCCCGCCCGCCGCAATCCAGTCCGCGCCGTCAGCGCCGCGCCGCTTCGACACGCGATCCGGGAAGGCCAGAGCGACGCAGGCTCCCACCGGCCCCTCGCCATTGCCGCCGCCCGCGAGCTTCGCCCAGCGTTGAGCGAGGCCACGCCCCGCCTCGGCCCGCCGTCCGCTTTCGCTCCGCCAGCGCCGGAGCCGCGTCTCCAGGTCAGGGTCATTGCCGCCCAAACCTTGCTCGGACAGCAACACAGCGACCTCGGCCGCGGTCTTCCCCCAGCCATGTCCGCCGGCGGCGACGAGCATATGGCCGAGACGGGGGGATACGGGCAGGCGCGCCACCTTCTGCCCATGGGCCGTCGGGCGCCCGTCGCCATCGATCAGCCCGAAGCTCTCAAGCCGGCGCTTCGCCTCAGCAATGGCGGGCCCGCTCGGTGGGTCGATCCAGCGCAAACTGGTCGGATCGCTCACACCCCAGATCGCGCAGGCGAGAACCAGCCCCGACAGGTCGGCCTCGGCGATCTCGGGCGGGTCGTAAGGCGCGAGCCCGGCGGTGGCGGCTTCCTCCCACAGCCGATAGACCGTCCCCGGCCCTTGCCGCCCGGAGCGGCCCGCGCGCTGCGTTGCCGCCGCCTGGCTGACGCGCTCGGTCGACAGCCGCGTCACCCCCGCCGCCCGATCATAGCGCGGCCGCCGCGCAAGGCCGGAATCGACCACGGTTGAGACACCATCGAGCGTCAGGCTGGTCTCGGCGATCGCGGTTGCCAGCACCAGTTTGCGCTTACCCGCAGGCTCCGCCCGGATCGCGGTCCGTTGCGCGCCGGGATCCACCTGGCCGTGCAGGCGGTGAAGGTTGATGTCGGGGGCGAGGCCAGTCAGCCGCTCGGCGGTTCGCTCGATCTCGGCAACGCCCGGCAGGAAGGCAAGCACGCCGCCCCGCGTCTCTGCCAGCGCGCGCCGGATTGCGGGCGCCATATCATCCTCGATCCGCTGCTCGCGTCGGCCGAGATAGACATGGTTGATCGGGAAGCTCCGCCCCGCGCTCTCGATCACCGGCGCGTCGCCCAGCAGCCACGAGAAGCGCTCACCTTCCAGCGTGGCGGACATGGCGATGATCCGCAGTTCGGGCCGCAACCCCGCTTGCACGTCGAGCGCGAGCGCAAGCCCGAAATCGCCGTCCAGGCTGCGCTCGTGCACCTCGTCGAACAGGACCGCGCTGATCCCGGCCAGTTCCGGATCGGCCTGGACCATCGCGACGAAGATACCCTGCGTCACCACCAGCAGCCGCGTCGCCGCCGACTGGCGGCTGTCGAGCCGCGTCGCATAGCCGATCCGCTGACCGACCGGCTCGCCCGCGAGTTCAGCGATCCGCTCCGCCGCCGCGCGCGCGGCGACCCGGCGCGGTGACAGCAGCAGGATACGGCCGGTGCACCAACCCCGATTGAGCAAAGCGGGCGCTACCGCGGTCGTCTTGCCCGCCCCCGGTGGCGCTACCAGCACTGTGCTCGCCCCCGCGTCGAGGGCGGCGAGCAGTTCGGGCAGCACGTCATGGATCGGTAGATCGGTCACAAAGCTGCGCTTAGCGCCTGCCCGACCCCGTCGTCACCCCATCCGTCATGCCGGACTTGTTCCGGCATCCACAGAACGCCACCGGAATCCCACCCGGCTAGTGGACCCCGGAACAAGCTTGTCCTGAGCTCGTCGAAGAGTCCGGGGTGACGGTCGCTTGGGACGTCGGGCAGGCCTTCACCCCAGCGCGCCGATCCGCCATAGCCCTGCCATGGCCAAGCTCTATTTCTATTATTCCTCGATGAACGCCGGCAAGTCGACCACCCTGCTCCAGGCGGACTTCAACTATCGCGAGCGCGGCATGGCGACGATGCTGTGGACCGCCGCGATCGACGATCGTTTCCGTGCTGGCACGATCACCTCGCGCATCGGACTGGAGCGCGAGGCCAATCTGTTCGATCGCGAGACCGATCTGGAAGCCGCGATCCTGGAGGAGCATGGCCGGACGCCGCTGAGTTGTGTGCTGATCGACGAAGCCCAGTTCCTCACTCGCGCCCAGGTGTTCGCGCTCGCCCGCATCTGCGACACCCACGGCGTCCCCGTCATCGCCTACGGCCTGCGCACCGATTTCCAGGCCGAATTGTTCGAAGGCAGCCAATATCTGCTCGCGCTCGCCGACAGCCTCAACGAGATCAAGGCGGTGTGCGGCTGCGGGCGGAAATCGACGATGAACCTGCGCGTCGACGCGAGTGGGCGGGTCGTGCGTGAAGGCGAGCAGACCCAGATCGGCGGCAACGACAGCTATGTCGCGATGTGCCGTCGTCACTTCATGGTGGCGCTTCGTGACGGGATGCTTCCCGACTATCGCTGAAAGTCCTAGCGTCCGCGAAACCGTCAGGAGCCCGTACACTTATGCTCACCACGCGCCGCGAACTGCTTGCGGGTGCCGGCGCCATCGGCGTCGCCGCCGCGATGCCGACCTGGGCACAGACCGCGCCCGGCGACCGCCAGGCGACCCTGCTGCTCGATACGATCGCGAGCGAGCTGCTCAACGACTTTCCCGAAACGGCGGCGGGGCTCGGCATCGACACCGGCCCGCGCGTCGCGCTTCGCAGCCGGTTCGGCGACCGCAGCCACGAAGCGGATCTCAAGCGTGCGCAGCGTTGCGCCGCGCGCCTCGCCGAACTCCGCACATTCGACCGACGCGGCCTCTCGCCCGCCACCGCGCTCGATCTCGACGTGTGCCAGAGCGCGCACGAGCTGGCGAACGCCGGCTGGAAGACGATGCCGGTCGGCGACAACGCCATTTTCAACACCAACAACAGCTATCGCAGCACACCCTATGTCGTGGCGCAGAATACGGGCGCCTATGTCGAGCTGCCCGACACGCTTGAAAACCATCATGATGTTGCGACCGAGGAGGATGCCGACGCCTATCTTTCCCGCCTCGAAGGCTATGCGCTCGCGCTCAATGGCGAGACCGGGCGGCTCATCACCGATCAGGCCAAGGGCGCGATCCTGCCCGGTTTCCTGATTGATATCGCGACCCGGCAATTGGCGGGGATGCGGGACCAGCCGGTCAAGCAATGGAGCATCGTCGAAAGCTTCGCCGCCAAATGCGCGAAGGCTGGGCTGCCCGCGAGCTGGGCCGAGAAGGCCGAGAAGACCTGTTCGGGCCTGGTCGCGCCCGCGCTCGACCGCCAGATCGACGCGTTCGGCCTCGGCCGTCCCAAGGCGACCGACGTTCCGGGCATATGGGCGCGTCCGGACGGCGACGCTTATTATGCCTGGCTGATCAAGGCCGGAACCACCGCCGACATCACGCCCGACGAGCTTCACAAGCTCGGCATCGAGCAGAATCGCGCGCTCAATGCCGAGATCGACGCGCTGCTCCGGAAACAGGGCATCACCCAGGGCAGCGTCGGCGAGCGGCTGACCGCGCTCTCCAAGCGTCCCGATTTGCTGTTCTCGAATGACGAGGCCGGCCGCGCCAAATTGCTGGCCTATCTCAATGGGCGCATCGCCGACATCCGCACCCGTCTGCCGCGCGCCTTCGCGACGATGGTAAGGGGTAACCTCGTCATCAAGCGCGTGCCGCCCGCGATCCAGGATGGGATGCCCGATGGTTATGCCGGCCCCGGCTCGATCGACGGCAGCACGCCCGGTATTTATTATATCAACCTCAAGGATACATCGAACTGGCCGCGCTATGCGCTGCCCACGCTCTGCTATCACGAGGGCATTCCCGGCCATGTCTGGCAGGGCGAATATAGCTACAAGCTGCCGATGATCCGCTCGCTATTGGCGTTCAACGCTTATTCGGAAGGCTGGGCGCTCTACTCCGAACAGCTTGGCGACGAACTCGGTGCCTATGCCGACGATCCGCTCGGTCGGATCGGCTACCTCCAGTCGATCAACTTCCGCGCCTGCCGGCTGGTCGTGGACAGCGGCATCCACGCCAAGCATTGGGGCTTCGATCAGGCGCTCGATTGGTTCAGCCAGGGCACCGGCCAGCCGCGCGAGCAATTGCGCGCCGAGCTCAATCGCTATTGCTCCTGGCCGGGCCAGGCGTGCGGCTACAAAATGGGCCATAATGAGATCAACCGGCAGCGCAGCCGCGCCGAGAAGACGCTGGGCAAGAGGTTCGACCTTCGCACCTTCGACGATGCGATCGTGCTCGGCGGCAACATGCCGCTCACCACGCTTGCGCGCGTCGTCGACCGCTACATAACAAGCCGCCACAGCTAATTGGTTTTGCAGGGGAAACAACCGGCAAAAGGATAGAACCGCAAAGCCCGCCGCGCGTTTGTGGCGGATGGCTCGCTATTTTCTCCATATCAACAACGGCGGCGGTTACTCCGAAGACGTCGAAGGTCAGGAGCTTCCCGATCTCGACGCCGCGCGTGCAGCGGCGATCGAGGGCGTGCGCTCGATGCTCAGCGAAGAGGCCCGCCAGGGCCAGCTCGATCTGTCCGGAAAGATCGAGATCGCGGATGGTGAGGGAAACATCCTGCTGGTCGTGCCGTTCTGCGATGCAGTGGAATTACGGCGGAGCGAGTAGAGGATGTGATTGAACGGCACCTCCTGAAACTCAGGGCACGCGATATCGTGAGCCCTGAAGAGGAGCGGGCCATCCGGGATTCGATTGCCGAGGTCCGTTCCCTTTCCGCCGACGAGATCATCGTTCGTGCGGGCCGCCTGACGACTTTCAGCGTCATGCTGCTCGACGGACTCATGTGTCGCTACAAGGATTTGAGCGATGGCCAGCGCCAGATAACCGAGCTGCATGTGCCCGGCGATTTTGCCGATCTGCACAGCTTCACGCTCAAACGGCTCGATCACAGCGTGATGACACTCACGCCGTGCAGGGTCGCCTTGGTCCCGCACGAAAAGCTCGAACAGATTACCGAGCGATTCCCGCATCTGACCCGGCTTTACTGGTTCACGACCAATATCGACGCCGCAATCCACCGCGAATGGGAGGTTTCGCTCGGCCGGCGCACCGCCCTGTCCCGGATCGCGGCCTTGTTCTGCGAGATCAAGGTCAGGCTCGAAATCGTCGGGCTGACCGACGGGTTGAGCTACGATTTCGACCTGACCCAGACCGATCTTGCCGAATGCGTCGGGCTGACACCGATCCACGTCAACCGCACGCTCAAGGAATTGCGCGAGCGCGGACTGGTCCAGTTCAAAAGCGCGCGCGTCACGATCCACGATTGGAATGGGCTGGCCCGCGTTGCCGAGTTCGATCCCGCCTATCTCTATCTCGAGAAATGGCATCTATAGCGGATCATGGACCCCTTGCCGCCGCGCGTTTCGAGTCCCACTTTGCAGCCTGATTCGGGAGTATCCGATGAGCAGCAAGCAGATCCGCATCCCAGGCCCCGACCATCCCATTACGATCGAGCCCAATCCGGGCCGCGTCGTGGTAATGCTCGGCGACACGGTGATCGCCGATAGCCGCAACGCGCTTGTCTTGCGTGAGGCAAGCTATGCCCCCGTCTATTATGTCCCGCGCGCCGATGTCGACATGGCGCTGCTCGAAGCGAGCAGCCACCAGACCTATTGCCCCTATAAGGGCGACGCATCCTACCTGAGCGTGCGCGGCGGCGAGACACGCCTGGCGAATTCGGTGTGGAGCTACGAGCATCCTCACGACACAGTCGCCGCGATCGCCGACCGGCTCGCTTTCTATCCCGATCGCTTCACCATTTCAGCGGATTAGTCATTCCAGCATGCCGCGTGCGCGCGCGGCCGGACCGACGACCTCGATCCTGCCGGCAAAGACCTGCGCCGTGTAATCACGTGGCAGGACCGCCAATTGCGCCGCCGTGTCGATGCCGTTCATTCCCGGCCTGTCGGAATGGCGTTACACATCGCCGGCCCGGGGCCGGCTACCGTGATCAGTAAGCGCGGGCGACCGCGAATTCGACCGCTTCGACCAGAGCCGCTTTGGCGGGTCCGCTACCGACGCCGGCGAGCGCGTCGATCGCGCGCTGGCCGTAATGGCGAGCGCGCTCCAGCGTGTCGGCAATCGCATCGCTGTTGGTCAGCAGTTGCGTGGCGTGCGCCAGATCCTCGTCGGAGGTGCGATGCCCCTCCATCGCCTCGCGCCAGAAACGGCGCTCGGCCTCGTCACCGCGGGCGTGCGCCAGGATCACCGGCAAAGTGACCTTGCCGTCGCGGAAATCGTCGCCCGCATCCTTGCCCATCGTCGCCTGGTCGGACGCGTAGTCGATCGCATCGTCGACGAGCTGAAACGCGATGCCGAGATAGCGGCCATAGGCATCCAACGCCTCCTCGACCGCCTGATCGCGCTCCGCCACCACCGCGGCGATGCGGCAGGCGGCGGCGAACAGGGCCGCGGTCTTGGCGCCGATAATGTCGAGATAGCGTTCCTCGCTCGTCTCGATCCGGCGCTGCGCGGTCAATTGGTTGACCTCGCCCTCCGCGATCACCGCGCTCGCGTTTGAAAGGATCTTGAGGACGCGCAGGCTGCCGTCCTCGACCATCAGCTCGAACGCGCGGCTGAACAGGAAATCGCCGACCAGCACACTCGCCGGATTGCCCCAGATGATGTTGGCGGTGCGGCGCCCACGGCGCAGCCCCGATCCGTCGACCACATCGTCATGCAGCAGGGTCGCGGTGTGGATGAACTCGACCGCAGCGGCGAGCTTGTGATGGCGCACCCCCGGATAATCGAGCAACCGCGCGCAGGCCAAAGTGAGCATCGGCCGCATGCGCTTGCCGCCGCCCGCGATCAGGTGGCCGGCAAGCTCGGGAATCAGCGGCACGTCCGACTGCATCCGCGCGAGGATGACGCTGTTGACCTGATTCATGTCGGCCGCCACCAGCTGGATCATCGGATCGAGCGAGGGCGCTTTCGAGCGGTGGAGCGGCGTAACCGTTGCGGCCATTGCGCGCGCCCTTTGGCCCCTGGCGCGCACAAACGCAAGTCGGGGCAAGTCCGACGCTTGCGCCTGAAGGCGAGCGCACGCATGAGAGCGGCGGACCGAAGGAGACTCACGACGTGGCCGACGCGCAGCTCGACGAATATCGCCAGAGCATCGACAATATCGACGCGGCCTTGATCTTCCTGCTCGCCGAGCGGTTCAAGGTCACCAAGGCGGTGGGTGCCTACAAGGCTAAGGCGGGCCTCCCCCCCGCCGATCCCGGCCGCGAGACCGCACAGATCGCCCGCCTGCGCGCGCTCGCCCAGAGTGCGCATCTCGACCCCGATTTCTCGGAGAAGTTCCTGCGCTTCGTGATCGACGAGGTCATCCGCCACCACGAACGCGTGCGGGACGAGCAGGGCTAGGCCCAACCGTCACCCCGGACCTGTTCCGGGGTCCACCCATCATTCTCCACCAGCTCGTTTTGGGGCCGGTGGATGCCGGAACAAGTCCGGCATGACGGTTTGGCGTTGGCTCGACCGATCCGCGCAGCTAGACGACACACATGCATTACGAACAGCAATATCTCGACCTGCTCCGCCAGGTTTGGGAGCATGGCGACGAACGCCGCGACCGCACCGGGGTCGGCACGCGCAGCCTGTTCGGCGCGCAGATGCGATTTGATCTTTCGGACGACCGCATCCCCCTGCTCACGACCAAGCGCGTGGCCTGGAAAACCGCCGCGCGCGAATTGTTCTGGTTCCTGAGCGGATCGACCAACATCCGGCCGCTGGTGGCGGACAAGGTCCATATCTGGACCGATTGGCCGCTCGACAAATATCGACGCGCGACGGGCGAGCAGATCGACCGCGACGCTTTCGAAGCGCGCATCCTGGCCGACGACGCCTTCGCCGCCGAATGGGGCGAGCTGGGTCCGGTCTATGGCAAGCAGTGGGTCGACTGGCCGCACTACGAGGCGGCGGAGGAGCCCGGGCTCTACAAAAGAGGTCAGGGCATCAATCAGATCCAGGCTTTGGTCGACTCGCTGCGCACCAACCCGGCTTCGCGCCGTCACATCTTCACCGGCTGGAACGTGGCGGAACTGGAGGGAATGGCACTGCCGCCCTGCCACATGACCTATCAATATCATGTCTCGAACGGGAAGCTGTCGGGGATGCTGTGGCAGCGGTCTTGCGATCTCGGCCTGGGCTTCGCCTTCAATGTCTTCTCGGCCTCGCTGCTGATCGCGATGCTGGCGCAGCAATGCGATCTGGAGCCGGGGGAGCTGATCTGGAGCGGCGGCGACGTCCACGTCTATCTGAACCACCAGCATCTGGTGGAAGAGCAATTGGCGCGGACGCCCGAAGGCGAACCGCGGCTCACGCTGCTGCGCAAGCCGGAGAGTATTTTCGATTACCGGATCGAGGATATCGAGGTCAGCGACTACGCTCCCCAGGCGCATATCGCCGCACCTGTCGCGGTATGAGGCGGCTCGTCCTCATGCTGCTGCCGCTGCTCGCGGCGGCCTGCACCACCGCGCCGGCGCCCGTGCCGCAGGTTGCGGCCCCGCCGCCCACGCCGGTGGTGGTCCCGCCCAAGCCGGTCATGCCCACGGACTGGCGCGACCGTCCTTATTCGCCCGGCGCCTGGCATTATACCGACCATGTTGCGAGCTATGGGCCCGATGGCGCGCCGCCCTTGCTGACCATGCGGTGCGATCTTGCCCGCAGGCGGGTGGTGTTATCGGTCGCGGGCAGTACGTCCCTGTTGACCATCCGCACCTCCTACGCCCAGCGCGATTGGCCCGCTTCGGCCAATCCTGATGGCCATAGCGAGGCGAGCTTCGCACCCACCGATCCGCAACTCAACCAGATCGCGTTCAGCCGCGGCCGCTTCTCGGTAAACGGACCCAACCTGCCCGAAATCGACATTCCCGCCTGGGCAGAACCAAGCCGCGTGATCGAGGATTGTCGCGGTTGATTTAAGTCAGGAACCCCACCCCGCCCGCTCCGTTTAGCGCGCGTTCGCGTAGCGTAGGAGGAGGCGGTGATCCGCAAGCTCAAATCCGGGGAGTATCGACTCTATTCGCGCAAAAAGGGCGCCGACGGGAAACGCAAGAATCTCGGCACCTTCGACACGCGCGCCGCTGCCGAGAAGCACGAGCGCGACGTCCAATATTTCAAGAAGCATTAGACGGTGGCGGTGCGCCATTGGTCCCAGAATGTGACCGCGCATTCGACTGCGCTCGACCTTGAGCCTGAAGTCTTCAAGAAGGACGATCCCCACGAGATCGCCTTGTCGCTCAAGCATTCGGCCGAGCACAGCAAACGGCGCAAGGGCACGGCCTTTCAATCCGCGATGTCGATGCTGACCTTCTACATTAACCGTTCCGGGCGCGATCTGGATGCGCGGCAGAAAAAGGTGCTGGAGTCCGCCAAGGACGAGTTGCGCGCGCTGTTCGGCAAGGAGCCGACGCGAAGCAAAGTATCCTGACGCGAAAATATTTGATTTCAAGTCTTGTTCGCAGGCGCGGAATGACTCACATTCGCCCTGCTCTTCAACTTAGCGAAAGGAGGTGACCGATGTCTCATGGTTCAGCTGGGAGGTCGGTTCTGTCCGTTCGGGGGACGCATTTCTAACCATCGTTAGGAACGCTGGGGTCCTCCGGGCCGAACATCCGGCCGCTGACCCATGTTGGAAGGGTCGCCCGACGATGGCCGGGCGGCCCTTCTTTCGTTTTGGGGGAGTGACGCTGTTCAATCCTCCCCCTCTAGGGGGGATCAACCGTCGATATGCGTTGCTCTCTAGCTCCGCTCCAGCAGCTCATCCCGGATCTGGATCGCCCGCACCGCCACCCGGACTTCGACCAGGAAAAGCACCAGGCTCGCGATCAGCAATCCGAGCGATAAAGCGAACATCAGCGCGAGCGTGCGCGCAAAGCCGAAGCCCGCCAGCTCCGCAATGAACATCGCCGCTACCACCGTGCACAACACAACCGCGCTCGCGGTGGCGACGAAGATGGCGTTGTTGACGATCCTCATACGCCGGTCGAGCAGCCGCAGTTCCTTGACCTGATGCCCGTGATCCGGATGGTCGCGCGGCGTGAACTCTTTCTCGACCACGCGCGCGCGATCGACGATCCGCGTCAGCCGCCCGGTCAGCATCCCCAGGATGATGCCGATGCCGTTGAGCAGGAACGCCGGGGCCAGCGCCAACTGAATCGTGTGCGCCAGCCCCGGCAAGCTCGAGACCTGGAAGATGTCGTCGAGCAATTTGCCGCTCACCCCGCCTGCGTCGCCTTGGCCGCGTTGACGCCCATCGACGCGAGATATTTCTTCACGTTGCGCGCCGCCTGACGAATGCGATGCTCATTCTCGACCAAAGCGATGCGGACATAGCCCTCGCCTTCCTCGCCAAAGCCGACACCCGGCGCGACCGCCACCTGCGCGTGCGTCAGGAGCTGTTTCGAGAATTCGAGCGCACCGAGATGCTTGAGCGCCGGCGGGATCGGCGCCCAGGCGAACATCGACGCCTCGGGTGAGGGAATGTCCCAGCCCGCGCGACCGAAGCTTTCGACCAATACGTCGCGCCGCGCCTTGTAGAGCTTGCGGTTCGCCTCGACGATGTCCTGCGGGCCGTTCAGCGCCGCGACCGCTGCCGCCTGGATCGGCGTGAAGGCGCCATAATCGAGGTAGGACTTCACCCGCGTCAGCGCCCCGATCAACTGCTGGTTGCCGACCGCGAAGCCGATCCGCCAGCCCGCCATCGAATAGGTCTTGGACATGGACGTGAATTCGATCGCCACGTCCTTGGCGCCGGGCACCTGCAGGATCGAGGGCGTCGGCGTATCACCGAAATAGATTTCGGCATAAGCGAGGTCGCTCAGTACCCAGAGCTTATGCTCCTTCGCGAACTCCACCACCTTCTCGTAGAAAGCGAGGTCCGCGACATAAGCAGTCGGGTTTGAAGGATAGCCGATCACCAGCACCGACGGCTTCGGCACGGTATAAGCCATCGCGTATTTCAGCCGCTCGAAGAAGTCCGGCCCCGGCGCCGCCGGAATCGATCGGATCGCGGCGCCCGCGATGATGAAGCCGAACGTGTGGATCGGATAAGACGGGTTGGGCGCGAGCACGACGTCGCCCGGCGCGGTGATCGCCTGGGCGAGGTTGGCGAGCCCTTCCTTCGATCCCAGTGTCACCACGACTTCCTTGGCGGGATCGAGCTCGACCCCGAAGCGGCGCGCATAATAAGCCGCCTGCGCCTTCTTGAGGCCGGGGATACCCGACGAGGCGGAATAGCCATGCGCATTCGGATTGCGCGCGACCTCGCACAATTTCTCGATGACGTGCGGCGCGGGCGCGCCGTCGGGATTGCCCATGCCGAGATCGATGATGTCCTCGCCCGCCGCGCGCGCCGCCGCCTTCATCGCGTTCACTTCGGCGAACACGTAAGGGGGCAAACGGCGGATGCGGTAGAAATCTTCGGTCATCACTTCCTCGGGTTGAAAACAAGCCTTTGCCAGCGCGCGCGGATCGCCCATCTAGCAAGGCAGGGTTCCTATACCGGCTTTGCCGGGCAATGGCACCAAAAGGACGCGCATGGCCGACAACGAAAACTTGCTCGATGAAATGGCGCATTGGACCGGGGTTGCCGGCCGGATGCAGCAATTGCTGATGGAGAATGGCGCGTCCGCCGCGCTCAAGATGGTGGACGACACAGCGGAGCTGATGGCCAAGGGCCAGTTCGATCCGCAACAACTGGCGGAACAGCAGACCGCCTGGTGGAAGGACGCGCTCGCGCAATGGCAGGCGATGCTGCCCGACGCGGCCAAGGCCGCCTCCGGCGACCGCCGCTTCAAGGGCGCGCGCTGGCAAGAGCCGATCTTCGACATGATCCGCCAATCCTATGTCGCGGTTTCGGATCAGCTGCTGAAGGGCGTGGATGCGATCGAAGGCATCGACCCCAGACAGAAGGAGCAGCTCCGCTTTGCCACGCAAAGCTTCATCGAAGCGATGAGCCCTGCCAATTTCGCGCTCACCAACCCCGAGGTACTGAACCGCATCTTCGAAACCCGCGGCGCCAACCTGATCACCGGGCTGGAACGGATGCTGTCCGACATAAGCGCGGGCCAGATCCGTCATGTCGGCGAAAATGCGTTCGAGGTAGGCAAGAGCCTGGCGACAACGCCCGGCAAGGTGATCCACGAGACCCCACTCTACCAGTTGATCCATTATGCGCCGACCACGCCTGATGTGCAGGCCACGCCGCTCATCATTTTCCCGCCTTGGATCAACCGCTTCTACATTCTCGACCTGGGTCCTGAGAAAAGCTTCGTCAAATGGGCGGTCGACCAGGGTCTGTCGGTGTTCATGGTCTCGTGGAAATCGGCCGATGCCGCGATGGCCGGCACCACGATGGACGATTATGTCCTGCGCGGCGAGCGCGACGCGATCGACACGGTGCGCGATTTGCTGGGCGTGCCGAGCGTGCACGTCGTCGGCTATTGCGTCGCCGGCACGGCACTTTCGATGCTGCTCGCCTGGCTCGCCGCCACGGGCGAGGCCGACAAGGTCGCCAGCGCGACCTTCTTCACCGCGCAGGTCGATTTCAGTGAGGCCGGCGACCTCACCCTGTTCGTGGACGACGCCCAGCTTGCCCTGATCGAAAGCCTTGCCACCGACGGCTATCTCGATGGCCGCTATATGGGCGCGACCTTCAACCTGCTGCGCGGGCGCGACCTGATCTGGAATTATGTGGTCAACAACTACCTGCTGGCCGATCCGTACAAGGCATTCGACCTGCTCCACTGGAACAGCGACGTCACCAATCTGCCCGCAAATTGGCACCGTAATTATCTCGCCGACTTCTACCGCGACAACAAACTGGTGAAGGGCGAGATGACGGTCGACAGCGTGGCCCTCGACCTCAAGGCGATCACGACACCGTCTTACGTCCAAGCCGGGCGGGAAGATCATATCGCCCCGCCGGAAAGCGTGTGGAAGCTGACGCACTATTTCGCCGGCCCGCTCCGGTTCGTGCTGGCGGGGTCGGGCCATATCGCCGGCGTGGTCAACCCACCCGCCGCAGGCAAATATCAATATTGGACCAACGATCAGGTAGCCGCGACACTCGATGAATTCGTGGCGGCCGCGACCGAGCATAAGGGCAGCTGGTGGCCCGATTGGCTCGCATGGATCAGCGAACGCTCGGGCGGCGAAGTCCCCGCCAAGGGCGCGCGGATCCCCGGTAAAGGCAAGCTCAAGGCGATCGAGGACGCTCCGGGCCGCTATGTCGTGACGCGGTAGGCGCCTTTCGTCATTGCGAGGAGCATCGCGACGAAGCAATCCAGTTCCTGAGCCGTCGCTGGATTGCTTCGCTTCGCTCGCAATGACATTGAATACGAGGATCATGCGGGAAACCCACGCGTTTCCCCTCTATGCCCTCGTCCGTGATCCGGAAATTCGAGTACGACCCCGCCGAGCATAAACTCGCCGTGACCTTCGTCACTGGCCGGCGCTACGCCTATCTGGGCGTTCCGGAAAAGGTCGCGCAGGACTTCCAGGCCGCCTTTTCCAAGGGCGAATTTTTCAACGACGCGATCCGGGACCATTACCCTTTCGAGCGGCTGCACTAAAACGGCGCCAACCGAGCGGGAGTATCTTTTTGGCGATCGACCACGTCGCGATCATCGGCGGCGGCTTTTCCGGCGCGCTGCAGGCGATCAACCTGCTCAGGCATCAGGGCCCGCGCGCGACCTTGATCGAGCGGCGCGACGTCGCCGCGCGCGGCGTGGCCTACTCCACCGCCCATCCCGATCACCTGCTCAACGTGCGCGCCAACAATATGAGCGCGCTGCCGCAGGAGCCCGATCATTTCGAGCGCTGGCTGGCGCGGCGCCACCCCGCCCTCGCCGGCGGCTTCGCCCCGCGTCTTGTCTATGGCGATTATCTCGCCGAGCTTCTCGACGACGCGCGCCGTGCCGCGCCCGAACGGCTCGCGCTCATTCAGGCGGAGGCGGTCGATCTCAGGCGGGATGGCGACGGCTGGCGCATCGCGCTTGGCGACGGCGGTACGATCGCGGCGGATGCGGTCATCCTCGCCCCTGGCAACCTGCCCCCGCACATTCCGGCCGGCATCGCACCCGACGCCCTGCCGCCCGGCTGTTTCGCCGCCGAGCCGTGGAGCGGCGACATCGCCGACGGGCTCACCGACAACGACCAGATTCTGGTGATCGGCACCGGTCTTACGATGATCGATATCGCGTTGCTGCTCGACGCGCGTGGCTTCGGCGGTCGGATCATCGCCCTGTCGCGCCGGGGATTGACCCCGCGCGCCCATGCGCCGGTCGTCCCGGCGGCACTCGATGAGCGGCCTGTACCCGAAGCAATCGCCTTGCTGCGCCACGTCCGCGCGCGCTCGAACCAGGTCGCGCGCGGGCCCTGATGCCTGAGCAGGTTGATCGCCTGCTGCGCACCGAAGAGCCGCTGCTGCGGAGAATGCTGGAACGCGGCCTGATCCGACCGGATCCGTTGCGCCTCGGAATCGACGTGACCCAACAATCCGAAGTGGTCGGCGCAGATGGCCAGCCTTGTCCCACCTTGTTCGCGCTTGGCCCGATGACGCGCGGTACCTTCTGGGAAATCGTGGCGGTGCCCGATATCCGGCGTCAGACCTGGGCGGTGGCGCGCAAGCTCTCCAATGCGCATTGGGTCGGCGGCGAAGGGCTATAGGCTGACGCCCCTCGGGGCTAAAAAAAGAAAGGCCCGGCAGCCTTAGCCGCCGGGCCCAGGGGAAACGCCAGGGAGTCAAAGCATGGCGCTTCCCGATCCATATTCCCTACTTTCTAAATAGGAAATAGAAAGCTGCTTGGGGCGCCGAAAGATCGGCTTTCCCCTCGCCTCGCCTTTAGCCGTTGGTCAGCGCTTCCGAAGCGTTCGAGCCATTGTCGATCACTTCGAGCGAAGCATTGTCGGTCGCGTTGGTGTCGACCGCGTTCACGCTGGTGTCGTTGACGGTGACATTCTCGGTGGTCTGCGTCTTCGAGCAAGCGGACAGGCCAAGCACGGTGGCGGCGATCAGCGGCAGGGCGATAAGCTTCTTCATGGGATTTTTCTCCTGTTGAACCCGGACCCGGGATAGAGGCGCGCCGCCCTTCCGGCAATCCCTATTGGGATAATAGGAAAACGGAACCTCTTGCCAGCGCGGGCGGCACGGCCGAAACGAGTCGTCCGAACGCGGAGGCCCCAATGGCAAAGAAGGACAAGATGCCCAAGCTGCCCAAGAAGGTCGGCGGGATGAAAGTACCAAAGCAGTTGCGCAAGACTGCGAGGGACGCGCTCGAAATCGCGCAGAATCCGGTTGCGCGTGAGCTGGTCTCCGCCGCGCTGGTGGCCGGCGCGGCCGCGCTCACCAAACGCAAGGTCGAGAAAACTACGGCCTCCTCCACGGAGTCGGGCGGGCAGGAAACCGATATAGGCTCGCTGATCGCGCAGAGCGTCGCCGCCTTCGTCAGCGGCTTCGACCGCGGCGCCGAGATGATGGCGGAGAATATCGCGCCCAAATCCGACACGCCCAAAAGCCCGCCCAAACCGAAAGCTTGAGCGTTCCCATCCGCGTTTGGACGGTATCTATCCGAGCGCGTCGAGTATGTGCTTCGGCAGGATAGGAACGTTCCGCATGCGCACTCCGACTGCGTCGTAAACCGCGTTGGCGATCGCCGCAGCGACACCCGTTCCGCCAAGTTCTCCGATACCGCGCGCCCCGGTCGGGCCTGCCCGCTCGTCAAACTCCTCGACGAAGCCGACGTCGATCGCGTCGTGCGGGATGTCCGCATTCACCGGGATCGCGACGTTCGACAGGTTCTTCGCGAGGAACCGCGCGTGGCGATGGTCGACCAGCGAGGCCTCCATCGTCGCCTTGCCCCATTCCCAGACGATCGAACCGATCATCTGGCTGCGCGCGGTCAGAGGGTTGATGATCCGCCCGGCCGAGTAACGCGCGACCACCCTGCGCAACCGGATCAGGCCCAGATCGCGGTCGACGCCGATCTCCACGAAGTTCGCGCCCCACGATTGCATGGCATAGGGTGTGCCGCTGCCGTTGAAGCTGATCGGCGCACCGCCGAGATCGAATTTGCCGGTGCCGATTATCTCCGCCTGTCCGGACGCACGCATCAGCTCCGCAAGGTTGAGCGGCCCCGTCTTCGCGGCCCCATAAACTTCGAGTTTGGCGCGCGCATCGAGCGCGGCGAGCCGCACCGCGCCGCCCATGCCGATCGTCTGCGAGCTGCCGTAGACCGGGCCTGCGGGCGGATAGCGCGTATCGCCCCAGCGGATCGTCACATTGTCCGGATCGGTCCCCAGCGCCTCGGCGGCGACGAGCTGAAACACGGTCTGATTGCCGGTGCCGATGTCGTTCGCGCTCGCCTCCACAGATAGGCGGCCATCGGCCTCGATCCGGACGAGCGCCTCGCCGGGAAAGCGCGCGCAGAAGGTGCTCGCCATCGACATGCCGCGGCCGATCGCCCAGACGCCGTCCTGGCGCGGCATTTCGTGCCTGCGCCGCCATCCGAATATCTCCGCGGCCTCGGCATAAGCCTCACGCAGCTTGTTGGAGGACCAGGGTTTCCCGTCGAACGGGTCCGCTTCGGCGAAATTCTTGAGCCTCAGGTCGAGCGGGTCGATGCCGAGCTTGATCGCCAGCTCATCCATCGCGCTTTCCAGCGCCCAGCTGCCCGGCCCTTCGATCGGCGCGCGCATCGGCGTGGACTGGATCAGGTTGATGCGTTCGACATATTGATCGAGCTCGATTGCGGGACAGGCATAATAGGTCCGGGTCGCGGTTGCGGGCTGCTCGAACTGCGTGTCCTTGATCGATGTGGTGTTGATCGCCTCGTGCCGCATCGCCACCAGCGCGCCATCGGCCGTCGCCCCGAGCGTGACCTTTTGCCGGCATTCCGGCTGATGACCCGCCTGCCCATATTGCTGCGCGCGCGTGAGCTGGATCTTGACCGGCCGGCCCGCGACCTTCGCAGCGGCCGCCGCCAGGATCACGTGCGGCCAGACATAACCTTTCACGCCGAAACCGCCGCCCGTATGCGGCGAAATCACCCGCACCTGCCCTTCAGAGAGGCCAAACGCCTCCTTCATCACCTCGCGCGGATTGAGGCTCATCTGGGTTGCGTCCCACAATGTCAGCTGGTCGCCATCCCACGCCGCGACCGTGGCCGAGGTCTCCATCGGATTGTGGTTGCGCGTCGGCTGGTAATAAGATTCCGACACCGTGATTTCGGCCCGCTCCAGCGCGCCTGCGACGTCGCCCTTCTTCTCATAGGGCGCGTGGATCCCGCTTTCCGGCCTCTCCAACTGACCATGCCCCGGCGTCGCCGCTGAGGCGGCGTCCACATCGACGCGGACGAGCGCGGCGGCCTCCTCCGCGGCTTCCAGCGTTTCGCCGAGCACGATCGCGACCGGTTGCCCCTCCCACAAAATCTCATCGGTGGTGAGCGGCATATGGGTCACCGCGGCGGGCATCTTGATCTCACCCAGCGCCGGCATATCGGCTCGCGTGATTATCCTCACGATGCCCGGCGTCGCCTCGGCCCGCGCGCTATCGATATGTTTGAGCCTGCCCGCGGCAACGGGCGATGCGACGATCACGCCGTACAGCAGGCGATCGGGATAATTGTCCGCGGCATAAAGCGCCGAACCGGTGACCTTGACCGGCGCCTCATAGCGCTTGGTGGGCTGACCGATAGTCATGCTGCGGCCTCCACAATCGCGCGCGCGGCCGCACCTGCCGCCATGGCGACCTTGAACTTGTTGTCGGCAAGCGGCCGGGCGTCCTCGAAACATTGCTTCAATACCGGCAGCACGGCGTCGCGAGTCGGTGGCAATCCAACGAGCCGCGCCTCGGCCTCGGTCAGTCGCCAGGGCTTTTGCGCGACCGATCCCAATGCCAGCGCAGCGCGCGCGATCCCTCCCTGATCCAGCTCGATCACGGCTGCGGCGGAGACAAGCGCATATTCGTAGCTCGCGCGCTCCCGCACCTTCACATAGGCCGACCGCGCGGCGGGGCGCAGAGGAACGCGATAAGCGGTAATCACCTCCTGCGGCTTGAGCCGGGTTTCCGCCTGCGCCGGATCGAGCCCTAGCCCGGCCGCCTCGCGCTGCGTAAGATGGAATGTGGCGGCGGGTACGATGCGACGGCCGGAGGCGCCGGCGATCTCAATTTCGGCGTCGAGGCTGGCGAGCGCGACAGCGGGGTCCGACGGGTGGACGGCGACGCATTGCTCGGTCCAGCCGAAGATCGCGTGGCGATCGTTGATGCCTTCGAGCGCGGCACAACCGGATCCGGCATGCCGCTTGTTACAGCCCCATGGGAGCGGCTCCTCCGCCCTGAAATAAGCGCATCGCGTCTTTTGCAGCAGGTTGCCGCCCAGTGTCGCCCGGTTGCGTATCTGGGGCGAGGCGGCGGCCAGACAGGCCTGCGCCAGGACCGGCGCGCCGGTGCGAACGGCGGAGTGTTCGCCGACCTCCGCCAATGTCGCGAGCGCACCGATCGTGAGCATATCGCCGTCGCTCTCGATCCTTTTGAGTTCCTCGACGCCGGCCAGATCGACGACATGCTCCGGGGCAGCCACGCCCAGTCGGAACCAGTTGAGCAATTCGGTCCCGCCCGCGATGATCATGCTGTGCGCGCCGTCTGCCTTGCTGGCCTCATCCAGCGAGCGCGCCAGCGAATAGGTGAAGTCACGCATCCTGGCGGTCCTCCATCCTGCGCGCCGCATCCAATACGGCTGCCGTGATCTGGGGATAGGCCGAGCAGCGGCAGATATTCCCGCTCATCCACTCGCGCACCGTATCGGGGTCGTCGGCATGCCCTTCGGCGATGCAGGCGATGGCAGACAGGATCTGGCCGGGCGTGCAATAGCCGCATTGCAGGCCGTCATGCGCGATGAAGGCTTGCTGCACCGGATGCAGCGCATCGACCGTCCCGACCCCTTCGATCGTCGTGACATCCCGCCCGGCGCATTGAATGGCGAGCGTGAGACAGGCGTTCATGCGCTTGCCATCGATCAGCACAGTGCAGGTGCCGCACGCGCCCTCGTTACACCCTTTCTTGGTGCCGGTGAGCTGCAGGCGGTCGCGCAGGAAATCGAGCAATGTCGTCCGCGCCTCGACTTCGGTCGATATCGGTCTGCCATTGACCTGAAACGCAAGCTTCGGGCGCGCGCTCGCCAACACCTCGTCCATTCGCTGTCCCCTTCGACGATCCCGCGCCAACGTGCAGGACGGTAGACCCCGCCGCAGCCTCGCTCGGAGAGCGATAACGCGGGCGGGCGCCGTAATATCCGAACGCACGCCTTCTGCCTGAGACAGATTGCAAGGATTTGACCGCAGGGGTGGTCCGTGGGCGGAGAATGATATGCGGAGGGATTAGCACCGGTGGAGGATATCCTCGACACCGGTTTTCGCTGGAGAGGGCGAAGGGATTCGAACCACAGCGTAGGCCGGCAGGCCGGAGCGTACCAACGACTAGAGGGTTCGGTCACGCGGTCGAGAGGATGCACCTCGATCGACCGATGGAAGCTGGAGCGGGCGAAGGGATTCGAACCCTCGACCCCGACCTTGGCAAGGTCGTGCTCTACCCCTGAGCTACGCCCGCTCGGCGTTGTGCCGGGCGGACCCGGCGGGTGAGGCGCGGCTGTTAGCAACCGTTGTACGGTGCCGCAACCCCCTAATCCGGAAAAGAGTTTGGCCTTGTGTCGAATAGCACAAGACCCACATAGGGCGCATTCAATTCGGAGAGACTTGCTTTGGCGACCCTGGGAATGAGCGCGGCCGATCAAGAGGCGATCGAGACGTTCAAGCGCGACGTGATCGAGCCGTCGATGGACGCGCTCGTCATCCTCGATTTCTGGGCGGAATGGTGCGGCCCGTGCAAGGCGCTGAGCCCCACGCTGGACAAGGTTGCCGAAGCCTATGCCGGCAAGGGCGTGAAGCTGGTCAAGATTAACGTCGACGAGCAGAAATTGATCGCGGCGCAATTCCGCGTCCAGTCGATCCCGACCGTCTATGCGGTGTTCCAGGGTCAGTTGGTCGCCGACCTCACGCCTGCACGCACCGAAAGCCAGATCGGGCAGATGCTCGACCAGATCCTGCGCCAATTGCCCATTCAGGGCAGCGAGGCCGCGCTGCGCGACGATATCGCGCCGTTGATCGCGATGGGCGAAGAGGTGCTGGACGGCGGGGATGCCGAGCGCGCGGTTGGAATTTTCTCGCAGCTTGCCGAAATGGCGCCCGACGACCTGCAGGTCATCGCCGGTCATGCCCGCGCCTTGCTCGCGGCGGGACGCAAGGACGAAGCGCAGGCAATCCTCGATGCGGTGCCCGAGGATAAGGCCAAGGATGCCGGAATCGCGCGCGCCAGGGCGGCGCTGGCACTGGCGGGCGACGCGGGCCCGGTCGACGATCTGGCCGGCCTCAAGGCGCGTGTCGCCGCCAATCCCGACGATCAGGAGGCGCGCTACGATCTCGCGGGCGGACTGATGGCGGTCGGCGACCGCGACGACGCGGCGGACCTGTTGCTGGGCTCGATCGAACGCGATCGCGAATGGAATGAGGGCGCCGCGCGCAAGCGATTGCTCACCCTGTTCGAAGCGACCGGCCTGGAAGATCCCTGGGTGTCGGCCCAGCGCCGGCGCCTGTCGGCAGTGCTGTTCGGCTGATGGTCCGCGCCGGAGTCCGGCTGTCGATCTTCCCGCTCGGGCAGGCCTTGCTCCTGCCCCGTTCCTATCTGCCGCTCCATATTTTCGAGCCGCGCTACAAGGCCTTGGTCAGTGATGCGCTCGCGCGCGACCGCAAGATCGCGATGATCCAGCCTTTGCCCGGCGAAGGCGACGAGCGCCCGGCCTTGTTCGATATCGGCTGCGTCGGCCGGATCGATCATGTCGATGCACTCGAGGACGGGCGCTTCAACATCCTGCTCGAAGGCCTGACCCGCTTCCGCCTGCTGCGCGAGTTGGATGTCGCCACGCCGTTCCGCCAGATCGATGCCGATATCGACAGCTTCGAGGAGGATCTGGAGGAAGAATTGGTCTTGCCCAGCGCAGCTCGCGCCGCGATCGAACATGAGGCGCGCCGCTTCGCCGACGCGCAGGGCTATGCCATCGACTGGAAAGAAGTCGGCCGGCTCGACGATCAGGCGCTGGTCAACGGTCTCGCCCAGGCAATCCCGTTCGACATTGCGGCGAAACAGGCCTTGCTTGAGGCGGAAACGCTCGAAGAACGTACCGATTTGCTCGCGGAGCTTCTGCGCTTCTCCGCCGCCGGCGACGATGGGGATGGGACGCTGCAGTAAGAGCCCTCGGCTCCCGCTCGCGGGAGGGGGCTTTAGACCTCCAGCCCTTGCAGCAATTTCGGCAACTTCCCGCTCTCCCCGCGCGCCTCCGTCATGAAACGCCGCTGGAGCGGTGGGATGCGCGAGACCATATCGAGCCCGAAGCGCCGGATCGCGCGCGGCGCCTTTCCGGGCAGGCCGAACAACCTGTTGAGCGCGTCGGTGGTTGCCGCGACGACGAAGCTGTCGAGCGCGCGCCAGCGCTCGTAGCGCGCGAGCAATTGTGCATCGCCCAGGTCGAGACCCAGCCGCGCGCCTTCCACCAACACTTCCGCCAGGGCGGCAACGTCGCGGAAGCCGAGATTGAGCCCCTGCCCCGCGATCGGATGAATGCCATGCGCGGCGTCTCCGACCAGCGCCAGCCGCGTGTCGGTGATGCGGGCGGTATGATGAAAGCCGAGCGGGTAAGACGAACGGGGACTGGCCGAACGAAGCTTGCCGAGCATCCCGCCCATCCGTTTCTCCGCCTCGGCAAGGAAAGCGCGATCGGGCAGGCCAAGCAAGGCCGGCCCATGCGCCTCCGCCACCGTCCATACGATCGCGGAACGATGGCCATCGGCATCGTCCAGCATCGGCAACAGCGCGAAAGGCCCGCTGGGATAGAATATCTCGTGCGCGACACCATCGTGCGGGCGTTCGTGTCCCAGGGTCGCGATGATCGCGTGGTGATGATAGCTCCAGCGCGCGACATTGATCCCCGCCGCCGAGCGCGTTGGCGAATTGCGCCCCTCGGCACCCACCAGGAGCGCGGCCGAGAAAATCCGGCCATCCTCCAGCGTAACGCGGGCCGAAGTTCGGTCGCGCTCGACCCCGGCCGCGCGCGCCGGCATCAGCATGGTTATGTTCGCCGCCGCTGCCGCGCTCTCGTGCAGAGCGCGCCGCAACAGCCGGTTTTCGTACATATAACCCAGCGGACCCGACCCGGGGCCAGGATCGAACATCAGGCCGCGCGGTGCAAGGCCATCGCTGACCCGGATCGATCCGATCGGACATCCCTGTCCCGCCAGACGCGCGCCGACCCCGATCGCATCCAGCATCGCCTGGCTCGCGCTCGCGACCGCGGAGGTTCGGCCGTCAAAGCTCTTGGCGAGCACGTCCGATGGTTCGGCCGGATCGACCACGATACTCGACACGCCATGCGCGTCGAGCGCGACCGCCAGCGTCAGCCCGACCAGTCCGCCGCCAAGAATGATGATATCTGCGTCCTGCACTGAACCCTTCCCGCTCATCCAGAGGAGAGGCTCAGCTTGGCGAAGCCTCGTCTCGAACGAGCACTCGTATCAAAGGTCCTTCGATACGGCATTTCGACTGGCTCAATGCCTACTCAGGATGAGTGGCATTGGCTAGGTGGAAGCCGGGACCTCGTTCTTGCGGAAAAGCGCGCGATCGTCCTGGTTGAATCCCTTGTACCAGATGATCGCGCCGAACGTGCCCAGGATCAGCGGAACACCCACGACCAGCTCGAACCATTCGAAGCTGTGCGGCAGGCGTGTCACGGAATAGCCAAGCGCACCCGCGATCGATGCCGCCCAGATCAGCGACCAGCGCCAGCCGTTGACGCTTGCCCCCAACAATCGGCGCAACAGCAATGCCTTCGCCACTGCGGCCAGGCCGAGCGCGAGCATCAACGCGATTGCAGGACCTGCGGCGGCAATCACGTCATCCCTGTCGTCCGGTCGCGGCGTGACCCAGCCCGCATCGGCAAAGGCGGGCAGAGCGGCACGAAGCAGATAGACGAACACCACCGACAAGGCCGCCTGGATCGCGATCGTCACGCTCGAAATGGCGAGATTACGCCAAGGCGCGACATAGATGAGCGCGGCCTCGCTCACGACCGCGGTCGCCGCGATCGCCTCGGCCGCCAGCAATACCGCGAGCGCGCCGGTGCCACCGACGAAGGTCGGGCCGACCAGGCCCATCACCGCCTTGCCCGGGATGGAAAGAGCCAATGCGATGCCGATCTGCGCAGCGATGATCCAGAAGCCGACCTGACGCACCTGCTTGGCAACAGCCTTCTTATTATCGTCGGCGAGATTCTGGGTGATGACCGGTCCCAATATCGGATCGAAGCTGGTCTTGAGCTTCTGCGGCAGCGAGGCGACCTGCTGCGCGACATAATAGATCCCGACGATTGTCGGCGAGAAGAACAGGCCCAGCATGGCGATATCGAGCCGGCGCGAGCCCCATTCGATCGCGTCTGCGCCCGCAAGCGGCAGGTTGCGCAGCGCGGTGCGCGACAATTGGATCGGCTCGGGCCGCCAGCCGCGCGGACGACCATAGGTCTTGAGCAAAGGATAAAGCGAGGCGGCAAGGGCCGCGACCGCCGAGATGGCGTAGGAGATGATCAGGCCGTCGCGCAGCGAGTACCAGGAAAGGCCGAAGGCGGCGATGCTGATCGCCCAGGGTTCGATCAGCGAACGCGCCTTCACCGTCGCGCCGATGTCGCCACGATAAGCGAGTGCTGCCAGCGCGATGTCCGATCCGGCCCAGCCGAAGATGGTCAGCGGCAACAGATAGTCGCGTTGGTTGATTTCGCTGTTGGGGAACATCAGCTCCGGCACCAGCATCAGGATCGCCGCCGCAACCAGCGAGCCGAGCAGCCCCACCAGCAGGCCGTCCCAGACCACCGCCGTATGGTCGCGCTTGGTGTTGGCGAGCTGCTGCGCCAGCCCTCGCTTCAAGCCCATCGTCGCCAATTGGCCGGCAAATTCGACGATGATCGTCGCATAGGCGAAGCGGCCGAGGGCGTCGGCCCCGTACCAGCGGCCCGCGATGAACAGGAAGGGCAGTCGCGCAGCGAGTCGCAGCAGGAACCCAAAGAAATTAGTGCGCCCGCCCTTGGCCAGCGCCTCGATGTCGCCCGGACCCGTCGCGTTGAGCCCCCCCTGCGTGGTCAATGCGCGTCGCCCCACGAGTGGCCGGTGCCGATTTCGATGCCGAGCGGCACCGAAAGATTGATATGCGGCGCGGCGGCCTGGGCCATGACCCGTTCGATCACCGGCTTGGCAGCCTCGACGTCGCCCTCGGGCAGCTCGAAGACGAGTTCGTCATGGACCTGGAGCAGCATGCGCACCTTGCTCAAACCGGCCAGATCGAGCGCCGGTCCCATTCGCACCATCGCGCGTTTGATGATGTCGGCGCTGGTGCCCTGGATCGGTGCGTTGATCGCCTGGCGTTCGGCGCTCTGGCGCTCGCCGACCGTCTTGCCCTTGATCCCCGGCAGATGCGTCTTGCGCCCGAACAGGGTTGTGACGAATCCCTTTTCGCGCAGCTGGTTGATCGTCTCGGCCATGTAATTCTTCACGCCGGGGAAGCGTTCGAAATAACGATCGATGATCGCCTGCGCCTCGCTCCGATCGACGCCGAGACGGCCGGCCAGGCCCCAGGAGGAGATGCCGTAGAGGATTGCGAAGTTGATCGTCTTGGCTTTGGCGCGCGTGTCTCGGTCGACGATCCCGAACAATTCCTCGGCGGTCAGATTGTGGATGTCCTGCCCCTGCGCAAACGCTTCGCGCAATTGCGGAACGTCCGCCATATGCGCGGCCAATCGCAATTCGATCTGCGAATAATCGGCCGCGAGCAGCACATGTCCCGCGGGCGCGACGAACGCATGACGGATGCGCCGGCCATGCTCGCTGCGGATCGGGATATTCTGGAGATTGGGGTCGGTCGAGGACAGCCGGCCGGTCTGCGCAATCGCCAGGCTGAAGCAGGTGTGGACGCGGTCCGTCGCCGGATTGATCTGCTGCTGGAGCGCGTCGGTATAGGTCGATTTCAACTTGGACAGCTGGCGCCAGTCGAGCACCAATTGCGCCACCTCGACACCCTCCGCCGCGAGCCGATCGAGCTCGGTCACGTCGGTCGAATAGACGCCGGTCTTGCCCTTGCGACCACCGGCCAAGCCTAGGCGATCGAACAATACTTCGCCCAATTGCTTGGGGCTACCGATCGTGAACGGGCCGCCGGCGGCTTCATGCACCTTGGCTTCCAGCCGAATGATTTCCTGCCCGAACTCGGTCGAAAGCTTATGCAGCTCGCCGCGATCGACCAGGATGCCCGCGCGCTCCATCTCGGCCACCACGGGCACCAGCGGACGGTCGACCAGTTCGTAGACCCGGTTCGCGGCCTCGGGCACCAGGCGCGGCTTGAGCCGCTGCCACAGCCGCAAGGTGACGTCGGCATCCTCAGCCGCATATTCGGTCGCGCGATCGATCGGCACCGCATCGAACTTGATCTGGTTCTTGCCCGTGCCGCACACGTCCTTGAACTCGATGCAGGCATGATCGAGGTGGCGCTTCGCCAGATCGTCCATGCCGTGCCCGCCCAGACCCGCGTCGAGATCGTAGGAGAGCAGCATCGTGTCGTCATAGGGCGTGACGTCGATGCCGGCCCGGCGGAACATGATCAGGTCATATTTCAGGTTCTGACCGACCTTCAGCACCGCCGGATCCTCGAGCAGCGGCTTCAGCTTCGTGAGCACGAGTGGATGTGGCAGTTGTACGGGCCGCTCGGTCAGCAAATCCTCGCCGCCGCGGCCATGGCCGACCGGTATGTAGCAGGCCTTGCCGGGCGCAGTCGCGAGGCTGATCCCGACCAGATTGGCACGAATGCAATCGACATCGTCGGTCTCGGTATCGACCGCGACCACCCCCGCCGCGTGCGCCGCCGCGATCCAGCGGTCGAGATCGGCCTCGGTGATGACCGTCTCATAGTCCTTGTGGTTGAACGGGACCGCATCCTCGATCCGCGCGGGCAGCGCCGCGCTCGCTTCCTCGCCGCCCAATTTGGTCAGCAGCGAGCGAAAGCCCTGATGCATCAGGAATTCCTGCAGCGGCTCGCGCACCAGCCCCTTGAGCGTCAGTTCCTCCAGCGGCTGCGGCAGCGGCCGGTCGCAGACCAGCCGCACCAATTCCCGGCTGAGGCGGGCATTGTCGGCATGTTCGATCAGGTTCTGGCTGAGCTTGGGCTTCTTGATGCTCGGCGCGGCAGCAAGCACGCTTTCAAGATCGCCATAGGTCTGGATCAGCTCGCTCGCCGTCTTCGGGCCGACACCGGGCACACCCGGGACATTGTCGACGCTATCGCCCATCAGCGCGAGCACGTCGCCCAGCTGCTCGGGCAGTACGCCGAATTTCTCCTGGACATGCTCCACGCTCAGGCGGCGGTTGTTCATCGTGTCGAGCAGGTCCAGCCGGCCGGGCTCGATCAGCTGCATCAGATCCTTGTCGGAACTGACGATCGTCACCTTCCAGTCTTCGGCCAGCGCGGCCTTGGCGTAGCAGGCGATGATGTCGTCCGCTTCCAGTCCTTCCTCCTCGATGCAGGGCAAAGAGAAAGCGCGCGTCGCGTCGCGGATCATCGGGAATTGCGGGACCAGATCCTCGGGCGGCGGCGGGCGGTGCGCCTTATACTGGTCGTACATGTCGTTGCGGAACGTCTTCGACGAGGCGTCGAAAATTACCGCCATGTGCGTCGGCCCGTCTGCCGCGTGAAGCTCCTCGACCAGCTTCCACATCATGGTGGTGAAGCCATAGACCGCGCCCGCGGGCTGGCCATGCTTGTTGGTCAGCGGCGGAAGCCGATGATAAGCCCGGAAAATATAGCCCGAGCCGTCGACCAGATAGAGATGATTGGATGCCATGCGGGCGCAGTTCTAGAACCTCTCACCCGATCGTGGAAGCGCCCCGCGCACGACGGCGGCAGACTTCTTTTTCCGCTTCGCCCGCAGCCGCCAAAAAGGATATGGCTCCGCAACCCTATCGAGAAGGATGCCCCGATGCGATCCGCCCGCTTCGCCGCCTTTGCCGCCGCCATCCTGCTAGCGATGCCCGGACATGCCGCGCCGAGCGCCGCTCTTCATGCCGCTGTCGCCAACCCCGCGCGGCTCGAGTCGGAACGGCCGCGCGACCGCTATCGCCATCCCGCCGAAACGCTGGCCTTCTTCGACGTCGCGCCCAATCAGACCGTGATCGAATATAGCCCGAGCGGCGGCTGGTACACGCGCATCCTGATGCCGCTGCTGGCGGATCACGGCCATTATATCGCGGTCGTCGGCAACAATCCCAAAGCGATCGAGGGCGCGCGCAAGCTGATCGCCTCGCTTCCCGGCGCCGGCAAAGCGGAGGTCAATCGCTTCGACGTCGCCCGCGCGACCATGGCGAAGCCCAACAGCGTCGATCGCGTGCTGACCTTCCGCAACGTCCACAATCTGCTCATGCCCGAGGATGGTGGGGCCAAGGACGGGTCGGTCGCGCGCGCTTTCTTCCGCGCGGCGTTTAAGGCGCTCAAACCCGGCGGCATGCTCGGCATCGAGGATCATCGCCTGCCCGAAAGCGCGGACAGCGCACGCGAGAATTCGAGCGGCTACGTCAAGGTTTCGACCGTGATCCGGCTCGCCACCGAGGCCGGCTTCAAACTGGCCGGCAAGAGCGAGATCAACGCCAATCCCCGCGATACAGCCGACTGGCCCAACGGCGTCTGGACCCTGCCGCCCACGCTCACGCTCAAGGATCAGGATCGCGCCAAATATCTTGCGATCGGCGAAAGCGACCGCATGACGCTCCGCTTCGTCAAGCCGCGCTGACCTCTTCCTTCCCTCCCGCCTGCGGGGGGGGGACAGACTAAGGCACCAACACTGTATCGACCGCCCGCGTCTTCGTCTCGGGGTAGTCGAGCGTATAGTGCAGCCCGCGGCTCTCCTTGCGGCGCAGCGCGGACTGGACGATCAAAGTCGCCACCACGATCAGGTTGCGCAGCTCGATCAGATCCGTCGTGATGCGGTAATTTCCGTAATAATCCTCGACTTCCTGCGCGAGCAGGGTGGCGCGATGGAGCGCGCGCTCCAGTCGCTTGGTGGTGCGGACAATACCGACATAGTCCCACATGAACCGGCGGATCTCGCGCCAATTATGCTGGACCACGATATCCTCGTCCGAGTCGCGCACACGGCTTTCGTCCCATGGCCGGATCGGGTCGGGCTCCGGCATATCTGCCCAATTGGCGAGGATATGCTTCGCCGCCGCCTCGCCGAACACGAAGCATTCGAGCAGCGAATTGGAGGCGAGGCGGTTCGCGCCGTGGAGACCCGATTGCGTCACCTCGCCCGCGGCATAGAGGCCGGGCAGGTCGGTCCGTCCGTCGCGGTCGATCATCACCCCGCCGCATGTATAATGCATCGCGGGCACGACCGGGATCGGCTCCTTGGTGATGTCGATGCCGAGCCCGAGCAATTTGGCATAGATGGTCGGGAAATGCTGCTCGATGAATTCGGGCGGCTTGTGGCTGATGTCGAGATGCACATAGTCCAGGCCCAGCCGCTTGATCTCATGGTCGATTGCGCGCGCGACCACGTCGCGCGGTGCGAGCTCGGCGCGCGGGTCGAAATCGGGCATGAAGCGGTGCCCGTTGGTCGGCAGCTTCAATATGCCCCCCTCGCCGCGCATCGCTTCTGTGATCAGGAAGTTCTTGACCTCCAGATTATAGAGGCAGGTTGGGTGGAATTGGTTGAACTCCATGTTCGACACGCGGCAACCCGCGCGCCACGCCATCGCGATGCCGTCGCCCGACGCGCCGCGCGGCGCGGTCGAATATTGATAGACGCGCCCCGCCCCGCCCGTCGCCAGGATCGTCGCCTTGGCCGTGAACAACGCGACACGACCCGTCGCGCGATGCAGCGCGTAGACGCCCCGTACCCGCCCATCGCCCGAATAACGCACCGCATGACGCCCGGTGACGAGGTCGATCGCCGCCATGTCGGTGATCAGGCTGATATTGGGATGCGCATGCGCCGCCTTCTCCAGCGCGAGCTGGACCGCGCGCCCGGTGGCGTCGTCGACATGGACGATGCGACGATGACTGTGCCCGCCCTCGCGTGTCAGGTGCCAGCGGTCGCCACTTTCATCCTCGCCCGGATTGAACGGCACGCCCAATTGCGCGAGCCGCTCGATCGCCGCGGGGGCATTTTCGACCACGAACTCGACGGTCTTGCGGTCATTGAGCCCCGCGCCCGCCACCATCGTATCCTCGATATGGCTCTCGAACGTGTCGCCCGGCTCCAGCACCGCCGCAATCCCGCCCTGCGCATGCGCGGTCGAGCCTTCGGACAGACCCGCCTTGGCGAGCACCGCCACCTTGAGATGATCCGCCAGGTTAAGCGCGGCGGTGAGGCCTGCCGCGCCGGAGCCGATGATCAGGACGTCGTAATTATGGTGCGCCATTTCCGCCTTTCCGTTCCGCGGCCAAAGCCGGGGAACATCACTATTCGTGTGCCGGCGCCCGCGTCAGGTTAAGAAACACATCCTCCAGGTCGGCCTCGTGGGTCGAAACGTCGACGATACCGAGCCCAGCGCCTTGCAAGGCCGCCAGCACCTCGCCCGCATTCACCTTGTCCTTGGAATACGTGATCACGACCGATCGCTCGTTCTTGAGCTCGATCTTCTCGAAACAAGGCGCCTCCGGCGCGGCGGCAAGATCGCGGTCGACGGTGACCGTCACCGCTTTCTCCTGCGCCATTGCCAGCAATTCGCGCGTCGGGCGGTTAGCGATCACCTGGCCATGATTGATGATCGCGATCCGGTCGCAAAGCTCCTCGGCTTCCTCCAGATAATGCGTGGTCAGCACCACCGTCACGCCGTCCGCATTCAACTTGCGCACATATTCCCAAAGCTGCTGGCGCAGTTCCACGTCCACACCCGCGGTCGGCTCGTCGAGCACCAAGACCGGCGGATTGTGGACCAGGGCCTTGGCCACCAGCAGGCGGCGCTTCATGCCCCCCGACAGCGAACGCGCATAGGCATTGGCCTTGTCGTCGAGATAGACCGCGCGCAGCAATTCCATCGAACGGCGTTCGGCTTTGGGCACGCCATAGAGGCCGGCATAAAGCTCCAGCATCTCGAACGGCGTGAAGAAGGGATCGAACACAATCTCCTGCGGCACGATCCCGATCGAGGCCTTGGCGTTGCGCGGATGGTCGTCGATGTCGAAGCCCCAGATCGAGGCTTTGCCCGACGTCTTGGTGACCAGCCCCGCCAGGATGTTGATCGTGGTCGATTTGCCCGCGCCATTGGGCCCGAGCAACCCGAAAATCTGACCCTGAGGCACGTCGAGCGTGACATCGGTCAACGCCTGCTTGCCGCCCTTATACGTCTTGCTCAAGCCCCGAAGGCTGATCGCCGCATCGCTCATGGACGAGCGCATAGAACCGGATCGCGCCGGGTGGAAGCGCCCACGTTTGCCGCGCGTGAAGCGCGAGGGCCCGCAACGCAAAGTTTTGACCGGTGTCAATTTGACACGCATCCGCCGAATTACAGACACGACCTGACAGGTGAGCCAAACAGTCCCCGCAATATCCCGACGAACTCACGCATTTATTTCGCCCACCAAAAGTGATAATCGTATTTCCGGGCAGAGGATTAAGGGGGATTTCATGGCGTCGATTGCAGAAACAGGCATGCCACCCGTTTCCGAAAGTCCGGCAGCGCGCCTGATCGATCGCTGGATCTACGTCTATATGGCGGCCAGCTTCCTCGTGATCACGCTCGTCGGATTCATTCCCGACTCCATCATGAAGGTCGCTGCAGTCAAGGCGGGCGCAAGGGCACCTTTCCCGCTCGTGCTGCATTTCCACGCCGTTCTGATGGGTTCGTTCCTGCTGCTGGTGCTGGCGCAGACGACGCTCGCGGCGACCGGAAGGGTCGACGTGCATCGCCGGCTGGGACGGCTGGCCATGATCCTCGTTCCGGCGTTGGTGCTGGTCGGGTTCATCCTGATTCCGACCATCTACCATTCGGTATGGTACCCGGCGCAGTCCGCGCCGCAGCCGGCCCGGACCGCGCTTCAGCAACTCGTGCTGCGCCTCGATAATATCATGCTGCTTCAGATGCGGATCGGCATCCTGTTTCCGCTGTTCATCTTCCTCGGCCTAAGAGCACGGGGCAAGAACGACGCGTTCCACAAGCGCATGATGATCCTCGCTACGGCGTTACCGTTGCCCGCGGCGATCGATCGCATGGAATGGCTGCCCACCACGCTGCCCGCCAACCCGCTGTCGACGGACCTTTACCTCTTGCTCGCGCTTTCGCCGCTCTTCATCTGGGATGTGGTCCGCACACGCACGGTCAACCGCGCCTATCTCGTCTGGCTTGGTGGCTACATGGTTGTTTCGGTCGCCGTCTATAGCGCATGGGGTACGGACTGGTGGCATGCGACGGCACCGCGCCTGATGGGTGTCTAGCGCGGCCGCGGAACGGGCGGCGGCACGGTCCAGATATGTTCGATCACCCGTTTCGGATACCAGCGCCCCCTGCCAGTCACATCTCGCCCTCGTCTACCGGCCTACCACGGGTGCCGGCCCGAAGAAGCCCGTGACCCGGCGGATAAGGCCGTCCGGCGCTAGCTGATAAAAATCCATGCCCTCCGACAGCATCTTCCCGTCGGGTCCCAGCAGGAGCCAGCTCACGCGCATGGCATTATGGTGGGTTTGCGGAGCACTGCACCGGAACCGGGTGCCGGGATGGCGATCCCGGAAACGCGCTATCTCATCGCTCAGCGCGGCGCGGCCCGCGACATAGGTTGGATCCGGGTCGTTATAGATGCCGTCGGGTGCGAACACACGCGTGAGCAGGTGGTCTCGCTCGACCCGATTGGTCGCGTTCCAGGCCGCGCAATGCCCGGCAACCGCCGCCGCGGGCGTGAGGCGTGCGATCGGCCTTGCATCTTTGGCCATCGCAGCAGTGGCAAGGCTCACGAGCAATATTGCGCTGAAGCCGATTACAGGTTTTCCCACGGTCGCCCTCCCCAAAACACGAGCCGATATCAACCCAGCCGCTATGCCCCGAACCCTGATGATGCATGCCCGCGATACCCGACCAAGGTGGCATAAGCTGCGACAGCTTTCCACCTATGGCTGTCTTTCCCACGATCGACCGGAACGACCGCTTCCCATCCGCCGGTACCAGGTCGAACTCCACGGTCAGGCGCTTGCAAACCACCGCGTGCCAACTTCCAATGTGCTGTGGCGGTCTATATGACCGGTTGAGGGTTGGGGACGGGGGCTGCTGCCGCGTGATGCTGAGATTTGGCGAAAGGGCGCCGTCGTTCATCGCTCCCGCGCTGAACGGCAATCAGCAATATGTGTTTGATTCAGCCGCCGGGCGACCGATAGTCCTGCTTTTTATGGGGAGCGGCGCTTGGGGTCCGTGCGAACAAGCCCTTGGCCTTCTTGCGAAATATAATGAGGTCTTCGACGACAATCGGGCGCTCTTCTTCGGGGTAACAATCGACCCATTGGATGCGGCCGAGGGACGGATAGCGCAGCGGATACCGGGCATCCGCTGGTTTCTGGATTATGATGCGCGAGTCTCGGACCTCTACGGCGCTCAACGAGTGCAGGATGACCGTAAAGGCTACCGCCCCTATTGGCTGCTCCTCGACTCCAATTTGCGTGTCGTCAGCAGCGCTTCGATAAACGACGGTCCCCAAATCTTTGCCGATCTATTGGCGCTGATGGCAAAGCAGCCGGAACAGGCATACGCGCCGGTTCTATCGGTGCCGCGGATATTCGAACCCGCGCTCTGCCGCCGCTTGATCGACCTTTACGAACAACAAGGCGGCAGTGAATCTGGCTTCATGCGCCAGGAAGGCGAGCTTACGGTCGGGAAGATCGACCACAGTTTCAAGCGTCGATTTGACGCCTACATCGAGGATGAAGAGCTAAAGGATCTGCTTCGGGAGAGAATAGCGCGGCGCCTCGCACCGGAGATCGAACGAGCATTCCACTTCAAGGCCACGCGCATCGAGCGCTGGATTGTTGCGTGCTACGACGCGGAGAGTGGCGGCTTCTTTCGCCCGCATCGTGACAACACCACCAACGGAACCGCGCATCGGCAGTTCGCGTGTACGATCAACCTGAATGCCGAAGAGTTTGAGGGCGGGGAGTTGCGCTTTCCCGAATATGGCCCTCGTTCCTATCGCGCACCGACGGGTGGCGCAGTGATATTTTCATGTTCGCTGCTCCACGAAGCCCTGCCGGTGGTGCGCGGCAAGCGCTATGCCTTTCTCCCCTTTTTCTACGACGATGAGGGCGCGAAAATACGGGCGAAAAACAGCTCGACCATTGTCGCTCCGAACGCGCCGTCGGCGCTGCTGGACCATTCTTAGCCCGATATATTGCTTTGCCGGACTTTGGTCTGGAATGCTCCCGCCACCTCGGCGCCGCGGCCGCTCTGCCATTCGGCGCGCACCTCCGGATCGGGCTCGGATAGGAAACGGCGAGCCGCCTCCTCCGCGAACCGTGGCGGTGCGAGCCGCGAGAGTGCCCACGCCGCCGCACCCCGCACCACCGGCGCCGGATCGTCCAGCGCCGCCAGCACGCGTGGGAGCAGGCTTGGTAGCCCGCTATTCCCCGCCGCGATCAGCGCATTGCGTACCATCCGGTCGCGCCCGATCCGCTTGATCGGCGAGCCCGAAAAGATCTGCCGGAACGCCGCGTCGTCAAGCGCGAGCAGGTCCGACAATTCCGGCGCCGCCAATTCCGCCCGCGCGACAAAGGCCCGGTTCGCCGCCGCCGCATCCGCGAACTTGTTCCATGGGCAGACGGCGAGGCAATCGTCGCAGCCATAGATACGGTTGCCGATGCCCTCGCGGAATTCGTGCGGGATCGGACCCTTATGCTCGATCGTGAGGTAGGAGATACAACGCCGCGCATCCAACCGATAGGGTGCGGGAAAGGCATCGGTCGGGCAGGCCGCGATACAGGCATTGCACGATCCGCAATGCGTCACGTCCGCCGCATCGGGCCGCAGATCCAGCGTCGTCATGACCGCGCCGAGGAACAGCCAGCTCCCCTCCTCGCGGCTGACGAGGTTGGTATGCTTGCCCTGCCAGCCCAGGCCCGCGGCCTCTGCCAGCGGCTTTTCCATCACCGGCGCGGTATCGACGAACACCTTGAGGTTGGTGTCCGGCACCGTGTCGACCAGCCATCGCGCGAGGGCCTTCAGCGCCTTCTTGACGATGTCATGATAATCCTGCCCCTGCGCATAGACCGAGATGCGCCCGACCCCGCCTTCCTCCGCCAGCGCGAGCGGATCGGCCGGGGGCGCATAGCTCATGCCGAGCATGATCACCGATTTGACCTCGGGCCAAAGCGAGGCCGGGCTGCCGCGCTGATGCGCGCGCTCCTCCATCCACAGCATGTCGCCGTGCGCGCCATCGTCCAGCCATTGCGTCAGCCTTGTCGCGGTCTCCGGCGCTGCGTCCGCGCGCGCGATCCCGCACGCGGCGAAACCGAGCGCGCGCGCCTGCGCCTTGAGCGCCTGTTCAACTGGAAATCGGGCTGTCATTGCCCCATGTTATAGCACATTGCCGAGAGCCTGATCGGTTTTAGTGGAAGCGCTTCGCGCTTCCGCTGAGAGCGTGAATCAGGCTCTTTTAAATAGTTGAGGCCTTGATTCACGGTTCAGGCTGATTCAGCCTGAACCGATCAAGGTCGAGATGAGGCTTGTATCACGCTGATCCGATGCACACTTTTCGATCGTTCCGCGTTCGGTACGCATTGCGGGAAAGGAAAAGCATGGACATTTCGAGACGCGCGCTGCTCGGCGCGAGCGGCGGCGCTGTTGCGGCGGCCTGGTTTTGGTCCGCCGGCGGGCATAGTGCCCCTGTCCATTACGAGTTCACGCTCACCGATGCGCAATGGCGCGCGAAACTGTCGCCCCAGGCCTATGATGTGCTGCGCCACGCAGCCACCGAACGTCCCTTCACCAGCCCGCTGCTCAACGAACATCGTAAGGGAATCTTCTCCTGCGCGGGCTGCGCGCTGCCGCTCTATTCGTCGGGCACCAAGTTCGAAAGCGGCACGGGTTGGCCCAGCTTCTGGGCGCCCCTCCCCCACGCCGTCGTCCAGAACGACGATCATTCGCTCGGCATGGAGCGGACCGAGATACTGTGCCGCCGCTGCGGCGGCCATCTCGGCCATGTTTTCGACGATGGTCCAAAACCGACCGGCCTGCGTTATTGCATGAACGGCGTGGCATTAAACTTCACTCCAGCGAAAGCCTGACCTTGACGAACCGTGCGTTTGCGTGCCCCGAGAGGCGCCGATGAGTAAGATCACGCCTGTCATCCTGTCCGGCGGCTCGGGCACACGCCTGTGGCCGCTGTCCCGCACCGGCCGGCCTAAGCAATTGCTGAGCCTGACCGCGCCGGAAACGATGCTCCAGCTGACCGCGCGCCGCGTGCCCACGAACGCGGGCTTCACCGCCCCGATCGTGGTCGCCAATGCCGCGCATGCGGACATGATCGAGGCGCAACTGGAAAAGGCCGGCGTCGCCGACGCACGGCTGATCCTCGAGCCCATCGGCCGCAACACCGCGCCCGCCATCGCCGCCGCGGCGCTCGCGCTTCCCCGCGATGCGATCATGCTGGTGATGCCGAGTGATCATGTGATCCAGGACGTCGCCGCCTTCCGCGCCGCGATCGCCGCTGCGACGCCGCTGGTCGAACAAGGCTGGCTCGCCACCTTCGGCATCACGCCCGACGGGCCCGAGACCGGCTACGGCTATATCAAGCGCGGTCAGCCGCTCGCCGACGGCGTCGCGCGCGTCGACAGCTTCGTCGAGAAACCCGACCGCGAGACTGCCGAGGCCTATCTCGCCACCGGCCAATATAATTGGAACGGCGGCATCTTCCTGTTCGGCGCAGGCGCCTATCTCGACGCGCTCCTGGCACACGCCCCCGACATGCTGGCGCACGTGCGCGAGTCGATGGACAAAGCCGCGCGCGAGGGAAATCGCATCTTCCCGGAACGCCACGCCTTCGCCTCCTCGCCCGGCCAGGCGGTCGATTATGCCGTCATGGAAAAGGCCGAAAAGGTCGCGGTCGTGCCGGTCGAAATGGGCTGGTCCGACGTCGGCAGCTGGGACGCGCTCCACGCAATCTCGGATCAGGACGACCATGGCAATGCCAACCATGGTGAGGTGTTCGCGATCGACACCAAGCGCTGCATGATCCGCAGCGAAGGCCCGGTCGTCGCCGCGGTCGGGGTCAAGGACCTGATCGTGATCGCCACCCCCGACGCAGTCCTGATCATGCCCCGCGGCGCGAGCCAGGAGGTCAAGCGCGCGGTCGAGGCGCTCAAGAAGGACAGCCACATCACGCTGGACCGGGCGCTGTAGCTATCGTCACCCGACGTGCTGGGCTGCGACGGTAGGTTAGCGGCAACTTAGGCGACCGCCCCGACGGACACCTCGATCTCGCTCAATCCCGCGAGACGAACGCCAGGGCCTTGCTGTCCGGCGACCAGGCCGATGGCGGCAAGGATTCTGCATTGCCCCACAGCTTGACCAAGGTCTGCGCTTTCCCCTCAACGGGCTTGCCGTCCACCATCGGCGCGATGTGCAGGACGATATCCTGGGACGCGGAAGCGGCGCGCCCGCTCGTTCCGGTAATATAAGCCACCCACTTCCCGTCCGGGGAAAAACGCTGAGTCAGGCCCAGTCTGGTCACCTTCTCCATCTGGACACCGCTCGCGGCAGACGCCCGCGAGGCTGGCTGTCCTGCTACCTCGATCTTGTCGCTGTCCCACGCCGCCGCGCGCCGTGCCTCACCCCGACTGCGGAAATAAACCCAGTGGCTATCAGGTGACCATCCCGTCGCGGCGATCGGCGCTTCGCTATGATAGAGCGCGGTCTGTTCGGCGACGGTTGCGATGTTGATCGTCTGCAGGGTTTCGCCCGAAGGCTTGCGCGCGCCGCGGGGCAACGCGCGGATATGGACGTCGCGGAACGCCATAGTCTCATGGGCTTTTTCGTCGTGCGGACAGACGCCCAGGCCGATAAAATAGGGCCCGGTGATGTGGATTTTGAACGAACCTCCAGCCGGATGGAGCTTGCCGTCCGCACCGAGCGTGGAAAGATAGGCATAATCCCCGATCTTCACGAGCCGGACCGCATCTTGCCGCGCGGTATTGATCCAGATCAGCCGCGTCGGGCCGCCTTTAACCTCGCGATATTGCAGCGACATCTGCCGATTGCCCATCCGCAGGGCATCCACATAGGCCGAGTCCGGATCGAGATCTTGGCGTAATACGACGCCGCCCTTCCGATGCAGGAAGCCGGTCTCGTCCGGCCGCGGCGGCGGGGTCACGAAATCGAGTTGCGTGTCGGCGATGACGTCGCCCGACATGCGCCTCCAGGCATAGTGAAAATCGTCATGATCGGCCCACATGTTCCGACCCAGGCCGGTGATCGTGTAGGTGCGATTGTGCGGGTTGTAGGAGGCCGAGCCAGGGGCGGGCGGCTGCCCGATGTCGCGATGGTCGATGAACTGTCCGATCGGCTCCGCCGACGCAACCGCCGGTACAAGTGCCGCAACCGCGCACCAGAACAACCTCATGCCTCTCGCCTTTCTCTTTTGGCGGAGGCTAGCACTCTTGGTTGGCCCTGTCCCGGCCGCTCAGCGAAGACAACGCGTTTACCCGGCCGGCCGCGCGATCGTTCCGTCGATCAGCGCGGCGCGGACAGATCCCGCAGCCATGGTGTTTCTTTGCTCCAGAAAATGTCGTTCACGCCGAGATATACGGCGGCGAACCGCTCGAACTCGTCGCGCGTAAAGGGTTTTCCGGTTTCCGGGTTAAGATATTCCAGTGTCGGCTCCTGCACGGCCATCGCGACGACCGGCACCTTGTCCTTGTAAACGCGAATGAACGCGTAAGAGTTCAGCATTTGCCCCTTCTGCCATGGCACGATGTCGGGGCCGCCAACGCCGATATGATTGGTTGCCGCAAACTCGAAGAAGCGGCTCATATAGCCTCCCGTGTTCGCCCAATCGCAGGGCCAGAAATTGACATATTGAACGACGAACGAGCGTTTGAAGGCGCGCCTCGCGGCCAGCGCATTCTCCACCTCCGCGTCGAAATACTTCTCGCAGGTAAAGCCATCCGGCGGTGAATCCTTGTCCACGCTGACAGCGCTCTCGGTGAGAATTATCCCGGCAATCCGCCCGTCGAACTTGCGGGCGAGCGCCTTTAACAGCGATTGAAACCGATGCCGAACGTTCGGATTCCATTGTTGGGCCACCCATCCCGACATTGCGGCCGGCTTGTTCTCGAACTGGTGCGAAAGCCCGCCGCCAAATTTGGGGTCGTCCAACAGGTAGCGCGGCACGTAGCGCGCGTCGGGCTGGAAGAAGCGATCCAGCACCTCGATATACATCGCCTTGCCGCGTGCCCGGGTCAAAGCCAAGTCATGCTCGATCATCGAGAAATCGTAGCGGTCCCTCTGGGGCTCCAGGCTAAGCCAAACATACATGACTTGGGCGCCGGCAATGTCGGGCCGATCCAGAATGGGGAGGTTCTGATCGAGGTCGCCCTGGCCGAGGTAGATGAAATCGCGCGGTTTGCTCGTGGGCCATGCGAATGCCGGCGATACCGCGAAGAGCATCAAAGCGCAGACGAGACCTGCTAACCACTTCATGCGGTAAATGCTCCGAAGTTCGTCGCCAGGCTGCTTCGCGATCGCCGGCTTACGCCTCAAGCCGCCGTCCACCCCCCATCGATCGACAGGTTCGCGCCCGTGATCGAGGCGCTCTCGTCGCGACACAGATGCAGCAGCAGCGAAGCCACCTGATCCACCGTCACGAATTGCTTGGTCGGCTGCCCCGCCAGCAGCACATCGTTCATCACCTGTTCGCGCGTCAGCCCGCGCGCCTTCATCGTGTCGGGGATCTGGGATTCCACCAGGGGCGTCCAGACATAGCCAGGGCTGATGCAATTGACCGTGATGCCCTTGGTCGCAACCTCGAGTGCGACCGTCTTGGTCAGCCCCGCAATGCCATGCTTGGCTGCCACGTAAGCCGACTTGAAGGGCGAGGCGACCAGGCTATGGGCGGACGCGGTATTGACGATCCGTCCCCAGCCCTTCGCCTTCATCCCAGGCAACGCGGCGCGGATCGTATGGAACGCCGAAACCAGGTTGATCGCGATGATCTGATCCCATTTTTCCGGCGGAAATTCGTCGATCGGCGCCACATGCTGGATGCCGGCATTGTTGACCAATATATCGACCCCGCCGAGCTCGGCGACGCAGCTCTCTACCATCGCCACGATCTCGTCCGGCTTCGACATGTCGGCCGATGAATAAAGCGCCCCTGCCCCGCTCGCCTCGGCCAGCGCCTTGCGTTCCGCCTCGATCGCCGCAGCATCCCCAAAACCGTTGATCATCACCGCCGCCCCTTCGGCGGCCAACGCCTGCGCGCAGGCGAGCCCGATGCCCGAGGTCGATCCGGTGATGAGCGCGGTCTTGCCTTTGAGGAACATGCTGACTCCCTTGCGATCAGTGCGACGCGGCCCACGCGGCGGCGGGGCCGACTTCGACTTTGCGCATATGGGCGCGATTCTGGATAGAGGTGATCGCCTTGACCGCGCCCTGGCGCGCGTCCGCCGGCAGCGCGCGCTCGGCATAAGCCTGGACGCGCTCCGCCAGCGCCAGGTCGCCCGAACCCGCCGCCAGCGAAACGATATAGCCCGCCTGCGAACTCTGCTCGACCAACGCGTTGACCGCATCGGCATGCGCGACCGCCCAGTCGAACGCCATTTCGGGGTGCTCGCCGGAGACCGCACGCAGCATGCCCGCGCGGTTCGGGACGGTCGGCTCGTCGCTCAGCACCAGCGCCAGCGTCCGCTGCGCAAGTGCCGGATCGCGCGCGCCGCCGAGCGTCAGCCAATAGGCTCGTGCGAGCAATGGGTTGCGCTCGCCCTTCGCTTTCTGGTGCATCATCGCCCACTGCTCGGGCGTGGCATTGCGCGCGAACACGCTCAGCACGGCGCTGCGTGTCGCGGCGGGGATCGCATCCAGATCGCCTTCCACCATCTGGCGGGCCGCTTCGACCACCTTGGGCTCACCGAAGCGGCCCATCACCGCGATCATCGCCTCACGCAGCTGCGCCATATCGGCCCGTTCGTCCTTACCCGGGGTCAACCCGACGCGGTCGAGCTGCGGCGCGAGCAACGCGCGGGCGCGCGCCTCGAATGCGGGTTGCACGACATCGCCCGCGATAAGGTCGTCGATCGCCTGAAGCTGGCCCGCGATCAGGCGCCAGACCAAGGGATCGGCGTCGGGCGCGACATGGCCGATCAGCGCGAAATAGCGTTCGAGCAGGGCATATTCGCCGTTGCCGAGCGCGATCGTGTCCTGGAGCAGGCCGACCTGATCGGCCAGCGCCAGCCCGGAAAAATGCGCCGTCAGCGCATCGAAATGCGGCGCCGAATAGAGTGTGCGATAATAACCCAGCTGGTCGGGATTGATCAGCGGCGGCGCATCGCACCCGGCAATCGTTACTGCCACCGGGTGCGCGGCGGTGACATCCGCCTCGGTCTTGCCCGAGCCGGCTCCTTGGGCGGACCATGTCACCGGAACGATCCAGCGCAGTGGCCTGCGTGATGCAGCGTCGGTCCCATAGCGCCCCTGGCTGAACTCCATCTGGAGCGCGCCATTACGGCACACCGGCGCGGAAACCTTGATCAGGGGCACACCCGGCTGCAGCGTGAAGCTGTCCATCATCGGCTTGACCGGACGCCCCGCCGCCCGCGCAATCTCCGCCCACAGATCGTCGGTCGCGGTGTTGCCGTAGGCGTGATCCGCCATATAGCGGCGGATGCCCGCGCGGAAATTGTCCGGCCCGACCGCGCCCTCCAGCATCCGGATCACCGCCTCGCCCTTGGAATAAGCGATCGAATCGAACGCGGCCGCAAGCTGGTCGACGTTGCTGATGCGCTGGACGATCGGGTGCGTCGATGCGCGCGCATCATTGTTGATGCCGACCTGATGCGCATAGGCCGCGGTCTGCGCCGCGACATGCCAGTCCGGATTGAGCGCATCGGTCGCCTTGCTCGCCATCCAGGACGCGAAGCCCTCGTTGAGCCAGAGGTCATCCCACCACCGCATCGTCACCAGATCGCCGAACCATTGGTGTGCCATTTCGTGCGCGATATCGGAGAAGATCAGCTGGCGCTGGTTTTCGCTGGTGACCTTGGGGTCGACCAGCAGCACCTTGTCGAAATAGAGGATGCCGCCCCAATTCTCCATCGCATCGAAGAACTGGCTGGCGCCGGGCGCGGCAACCATGTCGAGCTTGGGCAGCGGGTAAGGCGTGCCGAAATAGTCATTGTAGAAGGTCAGCAGCCGCGCCGCGCTGTCGAGCGCATATTGCCCCTGATCGCCGACGCCGCGCCGCGTGATCACCCCGATCTCGGTCTTGCCGACCATGCGCGTGCGCCGTTCGACCTCGCCCTGGCCAAAGAAGAGCAGATAGCTCGACATTCTCGGCGTCTGCCGGAAACTGACCCAATCCTTGCCGTCCGGTCCGGGGCTGGTCGATGCGATCGGCATGTTGGAGAAACTCGACTGGCCCTTGGGTGTCGCCACGCTGATCGTGAAGGTCGCCTTGCGGCCCGGCTCGTCCCACATCGGCGCGAAGCGGCGCCCGTCGGTCGCCTCGAGCTGCGTGACGAGCATGCGCTTGTCGGCGGCGCCATCCTTGTAATCGACCGCGAACAGCCCCGCCGCCGACTGATAGATCTTGCCCGACCAATCGAGCGAGATCTTGTGCGTACCCGCGGCGACCGGCTTGGCGAAGGTCAGCATGAGCGTCTGAGCCTTGGGGTCAAGCGTCATGTCGACAGCGGGCAATCCGCCGTCGAGCGTCGCCTTGCGGATCACCAAATCGGCCGCGTTCATCACGATCCAGCGCGTCGGGCGCAGCACGGACACGGTGATCGTCTCGCTGCCGGTGAATCTCAGATGCGCCGCATCGGGATCGACCTTCATGTCGTAATGGATGGGCACCACTTCGGGCGGCAGCCGTCCCGGCAGGCGGGGCCCGATCGGCGTCGCGGCGGCCTTGGCGGAGAGCAGAATGATCAGAAAAGGCAGCAAACGCCCGGACTGGCGCATGGACAACTCCCAAAAGACTGGGAATTTGCCTAGAACGCCGCGGGCACACCGAAAGACGCGTGCAACCAGCGGCAACAAGGGCGGGTTATAGCGTCACCAGCCTGCGAGGAGGTTTCATGCGGCTCGACGATTACCGGGAAAGCTCCAATGTCGAGCAGGACAGCGGACGCTCGTCCGGGCTTGGCGGGTTCGGCGGAGGCGGCGGCGGGATCGGCCTGCTGTTCGCCCTGGTCGGCAGCCGCTTCGGAATCGGAGGCATCATCATCCTGGTGCTCGGCATGTTCCTGTTCGGCCTCAACCCGTTCGGCGGGGGCGGCAGCCAGATGGTGGGCCAATCTCCGCAGGTCGCGAGCCAGAGCGCGGCGCAGACCTGCGCCAATAATGGCGCGGCCGGTCATTTCTCCTGCCGCGTCCTCGCCAGCACCGAGGATACGTGGGGCCGGCTCTTCCAGCAGGGCGGCGAGACCTACACCCCGCCCAAACTCCATTTCTATTCGCAGCGGGGTAACTCGGGCTGCGGCGAGGCGATGTCGGCGATGGGCCCATTCTACTGCCCGAGCGACCAGCGCGTCTATCTCGACACCGAATTCTTCGACGAGCTCCAGACGCGCTTCCACGCCGCGGGCGATTTCGCGCAGGCTTACGTGATCGCGCACGAGGTCGGCCACCACATCCAATATCTGACCGGCACCGCCGACAAGGTCCGCCGCGAGCAGCAGGCATCGGATGAGAAGGGTGCCAACGCGCTGCAGGTCAGGATGGAATTGCAGGCCGATTGTTACGCCGGCGTATGGGCCGCCAACGCCAAGGACGCGCATGGCCAGCCCCTGCTCGAACCGGGCGATGCCGAGGAAGGGCTACGCGCCGCCCAAGCGATCGGCGACGACACGCTCCAGCGCTCCGCGGGGCGGACGCCCGTCCCAGACAGCTTCACGCACGGCACCTCCGCCGAGCGCGTCGCCTGGCTCAAGCGCGGGCTGCAGGGCGGCGATCCGTCCAAATGCGACACCTTCGCGGGCTCGATCGACGGGTAGAGCGCCCGCCGTCGCATCCCGCTACGCAAGTGCGTGCCGAGGTCTCGAGCAATCCCAACCTCGCCTACCGATGCGCTGCCGTCACCCTGTCGTCGCGACGACATTATCCTGGGAATTGCGATCGATCAGTATCTCATAAGGGTCGGTGCCCGCGAAGGCCGGCTTTGCAGCGGTGACGAACCGGATCTGCTGCACGCCGCTGTGCAGTGCCACGGACCGTCGGTCGAGCATGTCTTTCGCGTCGAACGGACCCCAGCCGGGCATCGACACGAACACGCCGAAGCCGATCGATTCCGCGAGCGGCGCTTCGGTCTCCCTGCCCCTGCCGTCCGCATAAAATTTGCGGGCTTCGACGGTCAGCGTCGTTTCGTAGCGGCCATCGGGCAGCTTGCGGATGCCTGCGGCCTTGGTCCTGATGTCATAGAACGTGATCTTCTCGAACAGGTCGGTGATCAGTTGGTTCTCGGCCGGGCTCGCGCCCTTGCGGAATTCGGCGATCAGGTCGAGCGATCGCGGCCAGGGGGCAGGGCGAAACCGGAAGCGCTCCAGATAGCGCCGGAGCGCGGCATTGACGCGCTCTGCGCCCAGTACGTCGCGCAGACGCGCGAAAGCCATTTGGCCCTTTTGATAGGCGACGTGATCCTGCTGCTCGACCCGGGCCAGCGGCATTTCGCGTGCCTGCGCAAAACCGCGCAGGAACAGATATTTGTCGAGCTCCTGCAGGCGATAGCGGCGCGCCTCGTCCCGTCCCGCGACTTTTTCCATCACCAACAGCGCGGAATATTGCGCCAGCGTTTCGGTGAGCATGGCCTCGCCCTGCATGTCGGCGGGATCGGCCTGATTTCCCCAATATTGATGGGCCAGCTCGTGCGCGACCACCTGTCGGGTATAGTCGATGCGGCCGGGATCGGAGAGGTCGGCAATGAACCCAAAGCCTTCCGAATAAGGGAAGGTCCCCGCGAAGGAGATTGCCGCCGTCGTATAGACCGGGAATTCGACCACCCGCATATGACTGAATTGATAAGGGCCGAAAGCCGACCGGTAGGTGTCGAGCGCTTGCGCGGACGCGGCCAGCATCCGATCGACATTCCGGGGGTGCTGCGCATCGTAATAGACCGCCAGATCGACGCCATCATGCCTGACGTGCCGCTCCAGATAATGCGCCGATTGGATCGAGAAGTAATTCTGGATCGGCGCCTCGCTCACGAAACGCGCAGTGCGACGTCCGCCCTTGATGGCATCCGAAACCTTGGCGCCGGGGGCGATCGGCATCTGATCGGCGTCGGTGGTAAGGGTGATGTCGGTCTTCACCCAATCGCCGTGGAACATATTGAGCCGCGTTGCCGCGAGATCCTCCAGCTTCGCGGGATGCAACTCGGCCGGCAGGCCATTTCTGCGCCGCGCATCTGGATCTTGAAGCAGGTCGAAGCGGTCCATGCCGATCAGAGGCAAAAGGTCGCGGCTTTGGGTCAAAGTGCCGTTGTCGACCACGCGCGTGTCATTACCCTCGTTGCGGAAGCCAATCTGCTGGTGGACGGTGGTGAAGGCGATCTGCGCCGTCGCTCCAGGCGCGAGCGGCCTGACGAAGCGATAGATGCGATATTGGAAACGCGGATAGTCCCTCGCCAGGCTTGCGCCGGAGACGGCGAGCGCCGTCCACTTCGTTTCGGGAGAGCGCATGCGAAGATGGACTTCGGACAAAGGCACCGACTGCCGGTTGACCAGATCGATCGTACCGCTCGTCACCAGTTTCTGCTGATGCGGCCACAGATCGGCCTTAACCCGCACCATCGTTACCGAGGGCTGAAGCACCTTCTCGAACGGCAGTAGTTGTTTCTCATACTCGCTCGCATAGCGCTCATCGCCGCGCGACGTGCGATAGGCATTCCAGACATGGGTGTTGACGAAGCACCAGGTGCCGATCCCCACGAAGGCAAGCATCGCCGCCGCCCCGACACCGCCCGCCGGGCCGTTTAGCCGGTGTGGCAGCCGCTTCAGGCGGCTCGCCAGCCGCGTCTCGGCGCCCCGCCGCCACAGCGCATGGCTCAGCACCAGCAGAACAATTGCAAACGCCATCCAGTAAGCCCGGAAGCTCCACGCCCCGATCCAGAACCGGCCCTGCCCGTTCATGTCGGACAGGGGCACGGACGGGCCCTGCGCATAGGTGTAGAGATGATCCTCCAGCCCGAGTTTGGACAATTCGTACCGCGAGACCACGTAGATCAGCATGATCCCCCAGCCGACGAACTTGTGCGGGCTGACCGCCTGTAGGAACACCGCGAGCGTGGCGATCAGCACATAATCGGCCGCGTTGGGCAGCAAATACCATAGCAGATATTTGCCGATCTCGAGCTGCGTGTAACCGTGGAACAGCTGAATCCCGACGGCGCCGATAATGCTCACCAGCAAGGTCGAGATCAGCACCAGCACCACCGCCAATATCTTGGGCACGATATAGGCCCAGTCGGGGATCGCGCTCGCGCCGACGATTTCGTGGATGTTGCGGTCATGCTCACGCCAGACCAGCTCGCTGCTATAATAGATCGCGATGATGATCTGGATCATCGTGAAATTGTCGTTGAGCAGCTGAACCATCAGCCGCGTGACGGGCAGCGACGGGGTCCCCCATGCCGGGCTGAGGTCGTGCACCCCGGCGATCGAGAAAATAAGACCGAGCACCAACAGCATGAAATAGGCCGGGCTGCGGAATATCTGTGCCATGTCCAGCCGCGTGCGGGCGCGCAGCTGCGCCCAGGCGGTCGCGCCGTCGAAGCGCGGCTCGGCCGTGGGGACGCGGATCCCGGCAAGGTCGATCGCCCCGGGCGACTGCGCCTCGACCGCGCGCCGGCGCGCGGCGCGGGGGATACGTTCGCCGAACCGGAAGCGGGTATGGGCCAGGGCGAGGAGGCCCGCACCGATCGCGATCCAAATGAACCGGTTCCACAACACGACTCCGTAGATCGGCGTGCCGAGCTTGTTGAGTTCGTCCGGGGTCCAATAACGGGTGATCTGCGTGACGGCGCCGAGCCCGAACGGATCGATATAGGCGGCCACCAGGCCATGCCCGTTGTGTGCGGCGATGGTCGCGCCAAGCCAGAACATGAAAAGCGCGATGCCGCTGAGATAGGTCGCCATCATCGAGCGCGTCATCGTCGCCAGCGCAAAGAAGAGCGCGGAGGTCACGAACAGATCCGGCAGCGCAAAACACAGATAGGGCATGAGATAGGCGGACAGATGGTTCGGCTCGAACAAAGTGCGGTCGACCCATGGCATCAGCGTTCCGACAAACAGGGCTGCCGGGATGACCAGGAAGCCGAGCGCGGCAACACCGAAAGCACCCGCATAACGGCCGAACAGATATTCGAACTTGGCAATAGGCGCGGTGCGCACCATCGGCCCGAACCGGGTCTCGTCATCGCGCACGATCGCGTTCGCGATGAAGGCCGCGGATACGACCATGTAGAGCACCGACAGCAACAGATAGAGCTGCGCGACCTTGAAATGCGCATTCTTGTGGACGCCGGGGCCCGCGCCCATCGAATTGGGTCCGATCGTGGTAAAGAAGACGTGAGCCCCGAACAGGGCCACGGCGATCCACAGGATCGGATTGCGTAGCTGGTAGCGAAACTCGAACCCGGCGATCTTAAGGAACATGATCCTGCTCCTCAGGCTGCGGCGCGGGGCGACGCGCGAAGCGTCGAGAAATAGACGTCCTGCAGGCTGCCCGCCGCCGGCACGAACCCCTCGCCCGGCGGCGTGTCCGAAGCGACGTGGATGATGGTGCGGCCCGCGAACAAGCGGGTGGAGATCACGCGGTGGGCGGCGACATGGTCACCCAGCGCCGCGCGGTCGATCGTCTTTTCCCAGATGCGCCCGCGCAACTGGGCGACCAGGTCCTGCGGCGCGCCTTCAAGCACAATCCGGCCCTCGGCCAGGACCGCCATCCGCGTGCACAAATCGGCGACATCTTCGACGATATGCGTCGACAGGATCACGACGACCGTATCGCCGATCTCGGCGAGCAGGTTGAGGAAGCGGCTGCGCTCTTCCGGATCGAGGCCTGCCGTGGGCTCGTCGACGATGATCAGCCGGGGATTCCCGATCAGTGCCTGCGCGATTCCGAAGCGTTGCTTCATGCCGCCCGAAAAGCTGGTCAGCGCCTTCTTGCGCACGCTCCACAGATTGACCTGCTGGAGCAAGGCCTCCACCGTCTCCTTGCGTTCGCCGCTGCCGGCGATGCCCTTCAGCACCGCCATATGGTCGAGCATGTCGTAGGCGGAGACGCGCGGATAGACGCCGAATTCCTGCGGCAGATAGCCGAGTAGCCGGCGCAGCGCCGCGGGTTCCTTGAGGACATCGATGCCGTCGAAGACGATGCCGCCCGATGTCGGCGTCTGCAACGTGGCAATGGCGCGCATCAATGTCGATTTGCCTGCGCCGTTGGGGCCGAGCAGCCCGAACATGCCTGGCGGGATCGAGAGACTCACGTCGGAGAGCGCGCGCGTGCCGTTCGCATAGACGTGGCTCAAATTCGTCAGCTCAATCATATCACCCTCCGGCACGATTTATATCGATATATGTAGATTTACAGATCGAGAGCGGCGCTTCCCCCCAATGGTGGTGAGTCTATAACGACATATGTAGATTTAATAGTCAAGCTGGCTGGCGGCGTTGCATCGATCGCCGGGAAACCGAAGGAACCCTACCGGGCTACCAGGCAAGCAGTTCGCGTGAAGCGCTCGAAAAGAGCCGGTCGTGCCACCGTGCGGCGGTGAGAATTGCCGCGAGTTCGATTCCCAACTCCGTGGCCTGCGAAATTAGGGGCGACAAATCGAGCACCAGGATGCCCATGAACAGGAAAAGCGTCACGGTTGTCGCGCCGATCAGCGCGCCGCATTTGACGACGCGCAGCCAGTCCCCCTCCACCAGCACCCAGGCAAGGCAAAGATGCGCCATGCCGAGCATAAGCCACAGAACCGCCAGCACCGGCACGGCGCTGTTCTGGGACCAGGTCAAATAGGGATTTTGTTCAGCGCCACCTCCCGCCGGGAATGTCGACGGGAATCCGATCGCCTGCCCGAATTGAAAGACGGCCATCGGGAGGAGCAGGCCGAGCGCGAGCGCGTAGTTCGCGAGAACCAGACGTCCCTCGCCGTGCCTCGCCATTTCGCGCCACGCCGCGACCAGGCAGCCAACCGCGAAGAGGAACGGTTTCCCATCTTCGACCGCCGCTTCGAACTCGGCCTGCATGGCCAATCCCCACTCCTGGCGATCTGCGCCGAGGCAGCGGCCGGCCAATGACATCACAGCCCGTGAAAGGGCTGCCGTCATGCGAAGGCAACCTTGGAGGAGAAGCTGCCGCCGGGACTAACTAGCGCCTGCGCCAATGCCATCCCTGCTGCCGTCAGCCGGTAGGCGTGACGGGCGGGCCGACCGAGCTGTTCCGGTTCGCGCCATTCGGCCTCGACCAGCCCCTGCTCGGTCATGCGCATCAGCAGCGGATAGAGCGTGCCCGACAATAAGCCGGTTTCCTTCATCAGGTCATAGCCATGACGCCAATGCTGCGCGCGCGCGGACAAGGCTTCCAGCAGTAGGAGCATCTGCTTCGATGGCCGTCGATTGCGCGTCATGACGCTTACACAACCTAAGTAGAGTTAGGAGTCAAGATGGCCCTGTGCCGGACGTTCGGGCTTCTGCCAGATGCCCTTCTTCCGCCCCTCAAAAGTACATCTCAGGGAGCCTGCTCTTCGACGGAGCGTCGAGCGAGCAGGCCGGGAAAGACGACCTCGATCGGCTTGATATCGGGCAGCACATAGACATATCCCCCCTTCTTCCGGAAAAGCGGGCGCACGCTTTTGCCGTAGAAGGCCGTCGGCACGTTGATGCAGCCGAAGGTGATGCGATTATCGTCGCTGGTGGGCGACAACATCCGCTGGCGCCGCCGCTCCTTTACCCCCGCGTCCTTCGGGATCGGGTGGAGCGCCACCGAATTGGCATAGTCCACCCACAGCACGCTCTGCCGCCCCGCCGCCAGTCCATATCTGGCGAGGAACCGCCCCGCGGGGGTCGTCTTCTCCGCGGGGCCGATCTTCGCCAGGGACTTGCTGCCGACGCCAGGTGTCGCCTCGTCCCCAACAGCGATGCCGATCAGTACCGGAACGTTGCCGAGCGGCTTGCCCTTCGCATCGAACAGGAAGAGCGAGGCCGATTTCTTGTCGACGATGATATAGGGCAGCGACGCATTGTCTCGTGAGGCCGCGATCCAATCGGCGACGCGCGCGGCTGCTACCGGAAGTGGCGCGCTCTCCGCCGCCCACGCCGGCACGGCAACGGAGAGCGCGACGCCTCCGGCGAGCGCCAGCAGGACGTAGGTCGTCGCGTGCGCGGCTCGGAGTGAAACGAGCTTCGGCCCGCTTGAGGGGCCAATGCGGGGAATCACAATCCGATCAGCGTCGGCGTGGCTGCGGCATCAATGGCGCGGCCGCTTCCGCCGACTCTCCTGCATTCGCTGCTCGATGCCATCCACCCGCGCATTGAGCTGATCCAGACGCTGGCCATTATTCTGCGCCTGGCCGGTAGCGGCCTGCGCCTGCCCGGACGCCGCCTGGGCTTGCGACAATGCGGATTTCGCGGTGGCGTCGGTATCCTGCAGCTTCGCCTCGAGTGCATCGACGCGATGGTTCACGGTCGCGATCTGCTCTCTCACAAACCCTTTGGTGGCACAGCCACCCAGGGTCAGAGATCCAGCCAAAATCATGACCGCAGGGGCGATCTTTGTCAGATAAGGCGGCATCGCATTGCTCCAATGGTTAACGAACCGGGCAGCCCAAGCCGAACGCTCGTGATCCAACAACGCGATTTTGTCGGGTAGTGTTCCTCCTAGGACGAGTGGTTTACGCTCGCCTTGGGTCAGCAACAAAGCAAGTCCCGGGCTGGAAACCGCCGCCTTCAGTCACATGCCTTCGCGCGGGCGATAAGAAAGTCGGCCTCGCGCCTGTTGCGGGTCAATCCGGCCGCCGCTTCGAATTGGGTACGGGCCTCGGCCAATCGGCCCGCCCGAAACAGGAAATCGCCCCTCGCCGCAGGCAATGGCGCATAATCGCGCAAGGTGGCCACACCGGCAATCTGGTCCAGCAGCCGCAGGCCGACATCGGGCCCGAACGCCATGCTGTGCGCGATCGCGCGGTTAAGATCGACCACCGGCGACGGCATCACCGCGCGCAATCGATCGTAAAGCGCCGCGATTTTTGGCCAGTCGGTATCGTCGGCCTTCGCGGCGCGCGCATGACAGGCCGCGAGCGCAGCCTGCAACGCATAAGGGCCGTCGCCGCCGAGCGCCTCGGCGCGGGCCAGCGCGTCGAGCCCTCGGTCGATCAGCAACCGGTCCCAGCGTCCACGATCCTGTTCGGTGAGCGTCAGCAGCGCGCCGTCCGGCCCGACCCGCGCCGGCAGGCGCGACGCCTGAATCTCCATCAGCGCCAGCAGGCCGAGCATTTCGGCCTCCTCCGGCATCAGCCCTGCCAGGATGCGGCCCAGCCGGCGCGCCTCCAGACACAGGCCCGGCCGGATCGACGCGTCGCCCGCGGTCGCGGCATAGCCTTCGTTGAAAATGAGATAGATGACCTCCAGCACCGATGGCAGCCGCGCTGCCCGTTCGGCGCCGCGCGGCACCTCGAAGCGCGATCCGGCCTTGGCGATCGCCTTCTTCGCACGCACGATGCGCTGCGCGATCGTGGCCTCGCTCGACAGGAAGGCGCGCGCGATCTCGTCGGTCGTCAGCCCGCCTACCACCCGCAGCGTCAGCGCCGCACGCGCGTCGGGGGACAGGATCGGGTGGCAGGCCGCGAAGATCAGGCCGAGCAGTTCGTCGCCAAGATCGTCGTCGATCGCCGCCTCGATCGCCGCTGCCGGGTCGTCAAACGCCGCCTCGGGAATCCGCGCGATCTCGTCATGCTTGCGGTCGCGCATCTTGTCGCGCCGGATGGCGTCGATCGCGCGTCGCTTGGCGGTCGTCATCAGCCACGCACCCGGATTGGCCGGAACGCCGGTGCGCGACCATTCGGCCAGCGCCACGACCAGCGCATCCTGCGCCAGCTCCTCGGCGAGGTCGATGCTCCGCACCATCCGGGCCAGGCCCCCGATCAGTTTGGCCCGTTCGATGCGAAAGGTCGCTTCGATGGCCTGATGCGTCTCGCCCGCGGTCACACCGCCTTTTCGGCCAGCGCCGCGGGCGAGACAAGCAGGCTATCAGGCGACGCCGAGCTTCCCGCGCTCGCCCTCGCGCGGCGTCGCAAGCTCCTCGGGCGTCACGAATTCGGCCAGGTCGGCCGCCTCGTAGAACGGCCGTATCTCCATCTCGCCCGGGCCGAACATGGGTGCGCGCTTAGCCCAGGCGATAGCCTCGTCCATGTCCTTGACCTCCCAGATCGAGAAGCCGGCGATCAGCTCGCGCGTCTCGGCGAACGGCCCGTCGATAATATTGCGGCTTGTGCCGTCCTGGACGACGCGTTTGGCCTCGGCACCGTTCTTCAATCCGGCGCCGGCAACGAACACGCCGGCCTCGACCAGCTCCTCGGTGAACCGGTCCATTGCCGCGAACGCCTCCATCATCTCGGGCGTAGGGGCGCCTATTGCCTCTTCAATCCCCTCGGCAGCTTTCGCGAACACCATAACCCGCATCGTCTTTCTCCTTGTTTGAGCCTGCCCTGATGGCGTCTCATCGGAACGACGAACGACTGTGTCGGAAATCGACAGGACCTTGCAAATTTTTGTGATTCGACGCGCCCAAAAGAAAGGGCGCGCCTCGCGGCGCGCCCTTCTTGCTCAAAGCCTGTCAGCCTTACCAGCAATGCCAGTCGCGTTTGTGGCCATGCGGCGTGATGCGATAGCTGCAATGCTCGTAATAATTGTTTTCCCACGAATACCAGCCATGGTGCGGGCCGGTTTCCGTATAATAACGTGGACCATCCCAATCATGGGGATAGGTCGTCTCATGATAGGTGACCCAGCCGGGGCCGGTCGGGGCACCGGTGGTGACGGAGACCACGGTGCGCTGCGCCGTAGCCGGGCCCGAAAGCGCGGTGGCAGCAATGCCTACCGCGGCAAGAAGCGGCACGATCTTCATAATCCTGCTCCAATAACGGTGTTTTCCCGCCTGCTGGAGCTACGCGCCGCGCGGGGTTCCGGTTCCCGTTAAAGCGGCCGTTCCGGTCGGCGGCAGCGTCAGACGCGCCGACCGGTGGCTCGCAGAATGAGGTTCGATACTTCCGCGGGATGCGAAAGCAACGAAACGTGGCTGGCGCCGATCTCCACCGTCGTGGCATTCATCCGCTTTGCCATAAAGCGCTGGAGGCCCGTGTCGATCACGCGGTCTTCGGTGGAGACGGCGTAATAGGATGGCTTGGAACGCCAGGCCGCATTGGTCGTCTTGCCGGCCAGCAGCGCCTTTCGAAACGGCCATTGCACGGCGTACAGGGCCCGGGCCTTTTCCGGTGCCAGGTCGGGCGCGAAATCGTGCAGGAAAGCCTGTTCGCTCAGCCGCCCCTCATCGCCATCGAAAACGATACCGGCCGAAGCCGGTGGCGTGGGATAGGTCTTGGCGAGGGCCGTATAATCCTCTCCGGCATCGGGCGCACGGGCGGCGATATAGACCAGCGCGGAAACATTCGGATGAACGCCCGCCTCGGTGACGATCATGCCTGAAAAGGAGTGGCCTGCCAGCACGGTTGGACCATTCTGACGGTCCAGCACGGCCTGGCACGCGGCGACCGCGTCAGGCAGGCTGGTGAGCGGATTTTGCACCGAAGTGACGTTCAGCCCACGTGCTTGCAGGCGAGGGATGACTTCCGACCACGAAGAACCGTCCGCGAACAGGCCATGCACCAGCACGACGTTCGCAGCGGGCACGGGGTCGGCACTCCTCGCCGCACCAGGGACAAACGCCGCAGCCATAGTCGCGAGCAACGAAGAATTGAGTGCGCGCCGGTCGATTTCCATCGTGATCGCTCCTCGTCGATAATGGCCGCGGGGGAACAGAGGGCCACTGGAATTACCATGCCCGGAAGCCTTTCGGGAATACCCCTTTAGCTCATTGTTACGATGCCGGCGGACCGGACATTGAGCGTGGGTTCACGTCGAGGCACGGATCGCCACGCATCGCAGGCCGGAGATTTCCATGAGCGACGACAGGAACGCAGGCCCCCCTCGGCAAGGCAGACATTCAGGAGATACGCAGTCTCCCTTCGACAGGCTGCGGGTGAGACCTCCCACGACATCGGGGAAATCGCTCTCGCTCTGACCGATGTGCGGGGCGAGCGCGGCTGACGGCTTAGCCGCCGCCGTCGCGCTCGATATCGGCACCGACCGCGGACAATTTCTCCTCGAGCCGCTCATAGCCGCGATCGAGATGATAGACGCGCAAGACCTGCGTCTCGCCCTCCGCAGCCAGCCCGGCGAGTACCAGGCTCATCGAGGCACGCAGGTCGGTCGCCATCACGGGTGCGCCGTTGAGCTTGTCGACCCCCTTCACGATCGCGGTGCGGCCGTGAACCTGGATGTCGGCGCCCATCCGCGTCAGCTCGGGCACGTGCATGTAGCGATTCTCGAAGATCGTCTCGGTCAGCACGCTCGTGCCCTCGGCCAGCGCCAGCATCGCCATGAATTGCGCCTGCATGTCGGTCGGGAAGGCCGGGAACGGCGCAGTCGAGAGCGTGAGCGGGCACAGCCGCCCGTTGGCCGAGACGCGGATTCCGTCCGCCTCCTCCGTCACCACCAGCCCGGCTTCGGACAGCCCGCCGATGATCGCGGTCATATCCTCGGCGCATGCGCCTTCCAGCAGCAGATCGCCGCCGGTAATGCCCGCCGCGCAGGCATAGGATCCCGCCTCGATCCGGTCGGGCATGACGCGATGTTCGGCGCCGTGCAGGCTCTTCTTGCCCTGGATGACCAGGCGCTCGGTCCCGATCCCGTCGATCTCCGATCCCATCGCCACCAGACAGCGGCACAGGTCCGAAATTTCGGGCTCGCGCGCAGCATTGTCGATCACCGTTTCACCGTCGGCGAGCGCGGCCGCCATCAGCGCATTCTCGGTCGCGCCGACCGAAACCAGCGGGAAGTTGATATGCCCGCCCTTGAGCCCGCCCGCCGGCGCCTTGGCCCGGACATAGCCCGCCGCCAGCTCGATCTCCGCGCCCAGCGCTTCCAGCGCCTTCAGATGCAGGTCGATCGGGCGGTTGCCGATCGCACAGCCGCCGGGCAACGACACCGTCGCCTCACCCTCGCGCGCGAGCAGCGGGCCCAGCACCAGGATCGACGCGCGCATCTTGCGCACGATCTCATAGGGCGCGGTCGTCGACGAAATCGTATCGGCGTTGAGCGTCATCGCGCGCACCATCGATCTGCCGCGCTGCCCCGCGACCGTGGTCGACACGCCCAGCTCATTCATCAGGTGCGCGAAGCCGTCGACGTCCGCCAGCCGCGGCAAATTGGTGAGCGTCAGTGGCTGATCGGTCAGCAGCGCGCATGGCAAAAGGGTGAGCGCCGCGTTCTTTGCGCCGGAAATGGGCACGCGGCCTTCGAGCCGTTTGCCGCCGCGAATGACGATCCTGTCCATGACGTCGCTGTAATGGCTCGCATCGGCCGCGCAAGCGTGCCGAACATGCCGCGGAAGATAGAATTGTTACAACCTCGGGCCGCGGGTTGATGCGTGTTAGCGTGTCCCCCGGCATCCCCGGTCTAGATCGGCTCCCAATTAAGGGGGGACACCTTACGGAATGGCCGAGAGCTGCCTGGCCGAACATCTTGGCCATTACGTAGAGTTGAGTGCAACCGAACGGGATGTGTTGGACGGCCTCACCGCCGGCGGCCGCGCCGTCCGTCGCGGTGCGATCCTCCGTCCCGAACATGGCGCTAACGGCGAAATCTTCGTCGTTGAGAGCGGCTGGCTCTACACGTCCGCGCTGCTGGAAGACGGCCGCCGCCAGATCGTGCGTCTCCACTTCCGCGGCGATCTGCTCGGCCTCGACAGCCTCGCCTTTCAGGAAGCGCCCGATTCGATCACCGCATTGACCGACGCACATATCTGCCTGATCGATCGCGCCCGATTGGGCATGGTGTTTAGCGAACATCCGCGCCTGGCCGCATTGCTGTTCGCGGTGCGTCAGGTCGATCGCGTCAATCTGACCGACCGTCTGGTCTCGCTCGGCCGCAACTCCGCCCGCGGCCGCGTCGCCGCTCTGCTATTGCAGCTTGCGAACCGCCTGCGTGCCGCCCAACTGCCGGTCGAGAATGGCTTCGCGCTGCCGCTGACCCAGGAGGAAATCGGCGATCTCACCGGCCTAACCGCGGTCCACGTCAACCGCACGATGCGCGTATTGTCCGAACAGGGTCTGATCCGGCGCTCGGGCAATGTCCTTCACATTCTGCAGCCGGAGCGGCTCGCGCGCGTGGCCAACTACACGCATCGCAGGGTGCGAATCGACCAGGCCTGGCTGCCCACGCCTTAGTTTGATTTAGTTGATGCTCGGGTCAGTGGTGTTGCGCCGGCCCAGGTTCGGCGCAGCTGAAACGAAGCAAAGCCCTCAGGCCTTCTCCAGCGTGCACTGGAGCGGATGTTGGTTCTGCCGCGCGAAGTCGGTCACCTGCCCCACCTTGGTCTCGGCCACCTCGTAGGTGAAGACGCCGCACACGCCGACGCCGCGCTGGTGGACGTGCAGCATCACCCGCGTCGCATCCTCCAGCCCCATGCGGAAGAAACGCTGCAGGCACAGCACGACGAACTCCATCGGCGTGTAATCGTCGTTGAGCATCAGCACCTTGTAGAGGGAGGGCTGCTTGGTCTTAGCGCGCGTGCGGGTGGCGACGCCGACACCGGTGCCGTCATCGTCTTCGCCATGCTTGTCGCCGGCCATCAGGGTGGGATCGATCATGCTCATCTATATAGGAACCGACGATATGGCATCCAACGCCCGACCGGCAAGAGCTGTGCCAACGGAATCAGGGTTAAGATGCACGTTTGGGCGAGAGCTACACCGGCCTGCACCCCCACCCGGCCTCCCAACCGATTACTCTATGGAAGGCCGGGCGGGCCGGTGCGGCAAGTTTGGCGGACGCCGAACCGCATCACAGAAAAACGGCCGTCCCCATCGGGAACGGCCGTTTTCTAACGCAACGCTACGAAGCGGGCTTGCGCCCGAATATCGTTAGAGCGCGGTCGACTTGATCTTCTCGGCCGCGATCGCGTAGCGGTTCGAGAGCGGCTGGGCGACCTCGCCGGCAACCTTCATCAGCGTTTCGCTGACGCGCGACGCTTCCGCGATCATGCTGTCGAACGAAGCCTTGGCATATTCGCTCTGCAGCTGGAACAGCTCGGTTGGCGACTTGACCGACGCGAAGCTCTTGAACGCCTGGGTGGCGGCTTCGAGATGCTTCTTGCCATATTCGGCGGCTTCCTGGCCCAGCGTTTCACCGGCCTTGGCGGCAACCTTGGACGAAGCGATCACCGCCTCGACATTGCCCTTGGCGAAATCGACATATTCCTCGCCGAACTTGCTCGACTTCTCGAACGCGGTCTTGAAGCGGTTGGTGAAGTCGGCGAACATTGCCTGCGCCTTTTCGGCCGCCTCGGTGTGCGAAGTAACAGTAGCCATATCGATCAGTTCCTCAGTTACGGGCGCTGGTTCGATCGGGTCGATCACCGGCGCTTCCATTGTGTCGCTTTCTGTGGCCGGCGACGTGACGGCCTCAATCATTTCCGCAACCTCGGCGCCCGAAGGCGTCAGCTGCGCGGCCACGGTCGCTTCGGCCGCGGGGGTTTCGACGATCGCCTTTTGAGCCGTCTGTGCGACGGGCTCTTCGGTCTTGGCTTGGACAGCGGGCTTGGGCGGCGTGGGCTTGCGCGGCTTGGCGGCCACCTTCGCCTTGACGACTTCCTTGTCGGCCATCGTGGTTTTCCCGTTCTTTGTTACGGTCATGTTGCATTGCACAATATAGCGCGCGTGCGCTGAATGCAAGTGCTTTTGTGCACTGCAACATATGTGAAATATCGTGGCAAGAGTGAAAAAATGGCGGGCGCCGCACCCTGGCGTGACGTCTAATTCCGTCCACGCTGAGCCGAATTGCCGTCATCCCAGCGAAAGCTGGGATCTCGGCAGGTAGCGTACCTCACGAGACCCCAGCTTTCGCCGGGGTGACGCGGGCGCGTCAGAAATCGACCTTATCATAATGGTCTGGAGGCGCGATCACCTCCATCCTTTCGCCCAGCAGCGAACGGAAACTCGGCCGGCTCTTCATCCCCGAATACCAATGCCGCGTGCGCTCATGTCCGCGCCAGTCGATCCCGCCCAGATAATCCGAGACCGAGATATGCGCCGCCGCGGCGAGGTCAGCGAGGCTAAACAAGGGCCCGCCGATCCAGCGCCGATGGTCAAGCAGCCAGTCGACATAATCCAGATGGCTGTTGGCCAGCCGCATCGCCTCGCGCAACACCTTGGCGTCGGGCGAGACGCGGTGGACCAGGCGCTTTTCCATCCGTTCGTAGAGCAAGGGCCGCCCCACCTCGTCATGGAATTTCTGATCGAACCACGCGACCAGCCGCCGCACCTCGGCGCGGTTGGCGGCGGTGCCGGGCAGCATCGTCGTCTTTTCGACCGTCTCTTCCAGATATTCGCAGATCGCGGCCGAATCGATCAGCACCAGGTTTTGCGCGCGGTCGACCAGCACCGGGGTCGATCCGGTCGGATTCATGTCGACATATTCGTCGCGCTGCTCCCACGGGGATTCGCGCACCAGTTCGCACCCCTCCCCTTTTTCGCCCAGCAACAGCCGGACCTTGCGGGAAAAGGGACAGAGCGGGAATTGGTAAAGCTGCCAGGCCATGGGCATCCCTGTTAGGGGCCGGAGCCGCTGGCGAAAAGGGGGATGACGCGCGCTGGCGCACGCTTGTCGCGGCGCCTCACGAATTTGCTATATTGGCCGATGGATCGGCGGCATTCTTGCGAGGACGCATGACCAGGCACCGCATCTTCTCCGTGAGCTTCGCGAGCGTCTATCCTTATTACGTCGCGAAGGCGGAGCGAAAGGCGCGCACGAAGGCCGAGGTGGATACGATTATCTGCTGGCTGACCGGGCACAGCCAGGCGACGCTTGACGATCAACTCGCGAAACAGACCAGTTTCGAAGATTTCTTCGCCCAGGCCCCACGCATGAACCCCGCCAGATCGCTGATCACGGGAACCGTCTGCGGCGTCCGCGTCGAAGAGGTCGAAGAGCCCACGATGCGCGAGATCCGCTACCTCGACAAACTGGTCGACGAGTTGGCCAAGGGCAGGAAGATGGAAAAGATTCTACAGGCTTAAGCCCCCATAGGCTTGCGGCTGCCCCGGCCCAAGATCCTCCCGATGAAGAGGTTTGCATGTTCGACCATGTCGGCTTTCTGGTGCGCGATGCGCGCATAAGCCTGCCTTTCTTCACTGCCTGCCTGCGTCCTCTCGGGATCGATCGGGTGCAGGATCTACCGCAGTTTGATGCCGCGATTTTCAAGGATCCCGCCCAGCGCGGCTTTCTATTCGTCGCGGGCGATCGCAAGGGCGTCCCCACATATTGGCGGGCAGGGAACAACCCCGGCGGAGCGCCCCTTCACTTGGCCTTCGCAGCACCCGACCGCGCGGCGGTGGATGCCTTTCATGCCGCCGCGCTCGCGCATGGCGGACGCGACAATGGCGCGCCCGGCTTTCGGGATCAGGGCTATCGGCGCGATGCGAATTATGTCGCCTTCGTGCTCGACCCCGACAACAACAATATCGAGGCCTCTTGGCCCAACCCGGATGCCGTTTGAAGCCGCCAGGCCTATCCGCCCCGCCTCACGCGCCGATCTGATCCCCGCCCTGTGTCGCCTGTATCGCCAGGGCCGTCGCCTCGCGGCAAAGCTGCCGAAGCTGCTTGCGGACCGACGGGCTATGTAGCTGCAGATCGCTCCGCGCATACCCTTCCGCGGCTAAAGCCTTTTCCAAATCCTTGACCCGTTGGTATTGGCCGGTGCGCGCGAGCGCAAAAGCCCGCTGCAATATCGGAATTTCATTATAACTCATCACGCAGCCGATCTGATTGTTGCTACGCTTATTTGGCACGACTGTCGTGAATGATTGGTTTAACTCTCGTAGCCGGCCGTTAATCTGCATTAGCCACCGCGCGGGCGGACAGCACTCGTGGCGGTTGCCATCCCGGCCGATCCACCCGATGGGTGTTGGCCAAGGCGCGACAAGGCGGAGACAGGGATGGCCGAATCCTCGAAACCCTGGGACGGGGATAGCGTCCGCATCTGGCTGGAACGGCGCATCGTCGCCGCCCGCGCTGATCAGGTGGCCGCCGAACGTGCCGGCTATGGCGAGCGGGACGATTGCGACAAGGCCGCCGCCGAGGAGATGGTCTGCGCCTTCTTCAAGGGGAAGGACAGCACCGACACCCAGAGCGCCTTCACCGCCGAACTGAAGACCCTGCTCGACCGCGATCAATATGTCTGGCGCGGCGTGTATGACGACACTCGCTTCGAACGCCATGTCCGCGCCTATATCCGCAAGCTCCTCAAGATGACGCGCGACAACGCCGGCTTCGATCACACCCGGCGCTATCAATGACGTCCGACGATTACGCGCACGGTCGCCGCGACGGCCTCCGCCTCGCCCTCGCCATCCTCGCGGCGGAGGAGGCCAAATGGGCGGCCTTGATCGGCGAAAGCCCGGCATGGCGGACCAACCAGATCCGCGAAGTGCGCCACAAGACGCTGCAGATCGCGCAAAAGCGCATCCACACCGTCCTCAATCGCATGACACCCAAGGGCGAGGCCGCAATGGACGAGGAACTCGCCGCCGCGCTCGACAAGCTCGGCCTCTGATAAAATCCCGACCCCGCACCGGCGCATAGGGAGCAACCGGGGCCGCCACGCGTCCTTCCCCCAATGCCCGACCGCGCCGCCTTTATTCCCGGCTTCGAAAGCCGCACGGTCGAAACCGATCGCGGCGCCATCTTCGTCCACCACGCGGGATCGGGCCCACCTCTCCTCCTGCTTCACGGCTTCCCCGAAACCAGCCTGATGTGGCACGCGGTCGCGCCTTTGCTGGCGGCCCACTTCACCGTCATCGCCGCCGACCTCCCAGGTTATGGCGGCAGTGATTGCCCCGCCGACACGCCCGACCACGCCGCAATGTCGAAGCGCGAAATGGCCGCCACGCTCATCGCCGCGATGCGAAAGCTCGGCCATGACCGGTTCGCGATCGCCGGCCATGATCGCGGCGGCCGCGTCGCCTATCGCGCCGCGCTCGATCATCCCGATATCGTAGCCGCGCTCGCGATCCTCGACGTGATCCCGACCCTCGACGTGTGGGACAAGGCCGACGCGCGGCTCGCGCTCGCTTTCTGGCCCTTCTCGCTCCTCGCGCAGCCCGCGCCCTTGCCCGAACGCCTGCTCGCCGCCGCACCCGAGGCGGTCATCGACAATGCCCTCGCCGAATGGGGCTCCCCGCCCGAGGTCTTCCCCGCCTGGCTCAGGCAGGCGTATATCGACGCCCTGCGCGACCCCGCCCACGTCCATGCGATTTGCGAGGAATATCGCGCCGCCGCCACCATCGACCGCCGCAATGACCAGGCCGATCGCGACGCCGCCCGCCGCATCGCCTGTCCGGTCCTCGCTTTATGGAGCGGCCATGGCGCGCTCGCGACCTGGTATGAGGCGGAAGGCGGACCTTTGACCCTGTGGCGCGGCTGGGCCGATCGGGTCGAGGGTCGCGCAATCGACGGCGGTCACTTCTTTCCGGAGGAATCACCGGGTCTGACCGCCGACCTCCTCGGCGATTTCCTCCGCCGCGCGTGACGGTCGCGGTAGATCAAGGCAGGCCCCCCGATCCTCTCTCTCACGTCGTTACCGATGTCCTGAAAGGCTGTTGGATCGATGCCTCGGCCTACGCCAGGCCAGGCTCGAGCCCGACTAGATCCTTGGGCAGCATCCGCTTGAAGCGATCCAATATCCGACGTCCCTCTTTCGGCGGCAGCACGATCGCGTGGCGAACCGCCGCCGCCATCAGCACCATGACGATCTGACAGAAATCCGTGAGAGCGGCGTCGGAAACGTCGGACGCAATCGGGCGAAGTGCGTCGATCAGCAAACCGGTGAGAAAGGCGCCGTCCTCCTCGTCGAGCTTTTGAAGCGCGCGGTCGGCCTGGGTTGCCTGCCAGATGTACAGCACCGCCGGTTCGTCGACGAAAAACTGATAATAGCTGTCCGTCAGACGACAGAGCACGCCATGCAGCGCGGCCATGTCGTTCAGCGCCGAAAGCTCCTTGCTGACGCATGCGCGCCCGATCGCGTTGTAGCGCTCGGCCAGCGTTCCGATGATCGCCGTCTTGTCGGGGAAATATTGGTAGAGCGAGCCGAACGCGATCCCGGTCCGCTCGACGATGTCGCTCATGCGGAAAGCGTCGCTGCCTTTCTCCCCCATCACCTCGACCGCGCATGCCAGGATGAGCTCGAAGCGCTCACGGCTCCGCGTCTGGGACGGGACCAGGCGAGCGATCGACTGGCCGTCGGTCGCGGCCTTGAGTGGGGGCTGTTTCGCGATCTTCCTTGCCATCCTGTCGTCCAAAAGCCGTCTTGACGCTCGAAATACGAGAGTTTATCGCATTCGTCAAATACGAGAATATCTCGTGTTTATGACGGAGGATATGTCATGTCGGATCGTCCCATCCTGATCATCGGCGGCAACGGAAAGACCGGTAGCCGCGTGAATGCACGCCTCCAGGCGCGCGGCATCGCCACCCGGCCGGTCTCGCGATCGACCGCGATCCCCTTCGATTGGAATCGGCCGGAGACCTGGGCGGCGGCACTGGACGGCGTCACCAAGGCCTATGTCACCTATCACCCCGATATCGCGGTCGAGGGGGCCGTGGCGGCGATCGCCGAGTTGGGCCGCCTCGCGGAGGCGAACGGGCTGCACCACCTCGTCCTGCTGTCGGGACGCGGCGAACCTAATGCGGAGCGGGCCGAACAGGCGCTGCAGGCGTCGGGCGTCGATTGGACGATCCTGCGGTCGAGCTGGTTCAATCAGAACTTCTCGGAAGGATATCTGGTCGACGGCGTGCTGGCCGGGGAGATCATGCTTCCCGCGGGCCCGGTGCCGGAGCCGTTCGTCGATGTCGACGACATCGCTGACGTGGCCGTCGCCGCCCTCACCGACGCGGGCCATATCGGCAAGCTGTACGAGCTGACCGGCCCGCGCGCGCTCACCTTCGCCGAGGCTGTCGCGGAGATTGCGGCCGCGACGCGACGCCCGATCCGCTGCGCGCAGATCCCGGCGCAGGACTTCGCGTCCGGTATGCGGCAGGTCGGGGTGCCCGAGGACATCATCGCGCTGCTGAACGAACTTTTCGCCGAAGTCCTCGACGGTCGCAACAGCCAGGTGATGCATGGCGTGGACGAAGCGCTCGGCCGGCCCGCGCGCGACTTTTCCGACTTTGCCCGCGCGGCCGCCGCTGCCGGCGCGTGGGGGGCCTGACCATGCGCCAGCTCCTCACGCCAGCATTGCTCTGGTTTTCCGTGGTCGGTTGCGGCCTGATGGCCGGTGTCTATTTCGCCTTCTCGACCTTCGTCATGACCTCGCTCGCGCGGCTGGGGCCAGCAGGCGCGACCATGATGAACGCCTTCACGGCCGACATCGGCGCGTCGCTGTTCATGCCCGTCTTTATGCTCACGACCCTGACGAGCACGGCACTGGCGGTCATGGCCGTGATGCGCTGGGGACAGTCCGGCAGCGTCGCGATGCTCGTGGGCGGCATCCTCTACGTATCGGGCATGTTCCTCGTCACAATGATATTCAACCAGCCGCTCAACGAAGCGCTCGCAGCCGCCGATCCTGCAAGTCCGCAAGGCGCGGCGCTCTGGGCGCGATACGTGAGCGGATGGTCCTTCTGGAACCACGTCCGGACGATCGCTTCGACAGGGTCATTCGTCATGTTTGCCGTCGCGCTCATTCAAAGGGCGGCGTTATGATCCGCCGCCAGGGAGATTCCCGTGCATCGAGCCGGAAAGCGGGAATCTCCCTAACGAATCCGCACCACGCGCGAGAGCAGGGTTTCCACGACCGACCCGAACCGCCCCGGATCGCCAAAGGCGCGCGCAGATAACATCGCCCCGTAAACCGCCGACATGAACGCATCCGCCTCCTGCTCGGCCGTCCCGGTTATCGTCACGCTCCCTTGCTCGAGCCCCAATTTCAGCAGCCGCGTCAGCCAGCCGGTAAGCTCCGCGAAATAGGCGCGCACCGACGCGACCAGATCGTCCGGCAGGCTTGGCAGCTCGGCGGCGAGCATCCCGGCCACACAGAATGGTGCGCTATTGTCCGCGATGCAGCGCTCCCAATAGCCCGCATAGCCGCGCAACTGGTCCCCCGCATCAGGTACGGCCGTCGCCAGCATCTCGGTCTGGGCGTGGATCACCGCGCGCGTTTGCTCGATCACCGCTTTCGCCAGATCGCTCTTGGCCGGAAAATGGTGATGGATGCTTGCCTTCCTGATGCCCACCGCCTCGGCGATGTCAGCATAGCTGAAGCCATTATATCCGCGCGTCATGATGAGGCTGCGCGCCTCGCTCACGATCCGCTCCGCCGTCGATCCGCTCATAATCCTCCTACCTTCTACTAGGTAGATAATTGCTTGCCAAGCACGGCGCAACCTCCTATCGGGCAACCATCCTACCTACTGATAGGTAGATAAAGGAGCGATATATGAATCCGCATGACACCATTTCTTGCCCAGCTCAGACTCCGGCAGGCCTGCGCAATTACTACCTCGTGCGTGGCCTGGTCGCGGCCGGCTGGGTCGCCGCCGCCTTCACCGTGGCCAAGGCCGATCCGCTCGTCGCCGGCATCTTGCTTGTCGCGTATCCGGCGTGGGACGCGCTCGCCAATCTCTATGACGGCGCGCGCAGCGGCGGCCTCGCCCGAAACCGCAGCCAGCTCGTCAACGCGGTGATGAGCGGCATCGCGGCGATCGCGATCCTGTCCGCGCTAAACGACACGCACGTCGTCGTCGGCCTGTTCGGTGCATGGGCGATCGTCGCCGGCCTACTCCAGCTCGTCACCGGCCTGCGTCGCTGGAAATCGTTCGGCGCCCAATGGTCGATGGTCCTGAGCGGCGCACAATCCGCGCTCGCCGGCGGCGTCTTCATCAAACAATCGCTCGGCCCCGTGCACGGCATCACCGACGTCGCACCCTATGCCGCGTTCGGCGCCTTCTACTTCCTCGTCTCGGCGGTGTGGCTGACGGTGCGTCGCGGCCGATGAGGCCCGATTTGAGAGGACACAATACCAAAACTCCAGCGATCATTGAGGCCCTGGGGCCAGTGCGATCCGGGCCGCCGCAGGGCGGCCCGGCCTCAATCGCGCAGCAACGGCAAGAGCTGATCTCCCTGCCGCTTGATCTCGGGCAGATAGGGCGTGTCCGAAAGCACGAACTGGGTGATCCCCAGGTCGCGATATTTGCGTAGCGCCGCCGCCACGTCGGCCGCCGATCCCACCAGCCAGGTCGTGCCCGCCCCGCCCCCGCCATAGCGCCCGGGCGCGGTATAGAGATTGTCGTCCAGCACATCGCCCTGTGCCTGCAGGTCGAGCAGCCGCTGCTGGCCGACCGCGGGCGCGCGCCGATGCTCGTCGATGCGCGATCGTTCCTTCATCGCCTCCACCTTGGCTTCCGCATCCGCCCATGCCTGCTCGGTCGTGTCGCGCACCAAGGTCGTGATGCGCAGCCCGAACTCCAGCGGCGGCAGATCCCGGTCGAGGCTCTTGCTCAGCGCCTTCAGCCGCGCGATCCGCTCGGCGATGCCGTCGCGCGGCTCGCCCCAGAATAATTGCACGTCGGCCTCGGTCGCCGCCACCCGCTCCGCCGCCTCCGACGCGCCGCCGAAATACAGCCGCGGATGGAAGCGCTCGCCCCGTATCCGGATGCGCGGCTGCACGGTCGATCCCGCCACCTGGAAATGTTCGCCCGCAAACGTCACGTCCGTCTCGGTCCACAGCCGCCGGACCAGCCGCATGAACTCCTTGGTCCGCCCATACCGATGCGCCTGGTCGCTCTCGCTGTCGCCATAGGCCGCCAGATTGTCCTGCCCCGACACGATATTGATCCGCACCCGGCCCCCGCTCAGATGATCGAGCGTCGCCGCCGCCGAGGCGAAATTGGCCGGCCGCCAATAGCCCGGCCGGATCGCGATCAGCGGCTCGAACGTCCGCGTCCGCGCGGTCAAGGCGGTGGCGAGCGTGAATGTGTCCGGCCGGCCCCAGCCCGCACCGATCAGCGCCCCACGCCAGCCATGCTCCTCCAGCGCCACCGCATGCGCAGTCAGCGTGTCCAGGCTGTTATGATCGATCTTCTGCGCGTCGCCGCGATGGCCCCCGTCCACTTCATTGGGAATGTACCAGAGGAATTCGCTCTTGCTCGTCATTGGGTCCGCCTGCGTGAAAACGGGGTGGAGCGCATGGCGCCGTCCCCCTGATTGCCAGGCGATTCGGCTAATTCCTATATTTCCCATCTGGAAACTAGGGAATCTGCGTGTCGCCGAAGTTTTTGTGTGTCGATCCTTCGGCGCCGCCGACCGAAACAGGTGCGCGCATCGGCCCGATCGGCCGCCCCCAGGGAGACACAGCTTGACCCAGACCGCCACCGCCCGGATCGGAGCCGCCCAACATGAGGCCGCGCAACGCGCCTTCCGCCTCGGCGAGCGCTATCGCGACGCCTTCGATCTGCCGGTCGAATGGAACCAGACGCTCGACACCTTGCTCGGCCACCGCTCCGTGCGCGCTTTCCTGCCCGATCCCGTGCCCGCGGGCACCGTCGAAACGCTGGTGGCGGCGGCCCAGTCGGCGGCCTCGTCCTCCAATCTCCAGCCCTGGAGCGTGGTCGCGGTCGAAGATCCCGACCGCAGGGCCCGCCTGGCAGCACTCGCCGGCAACCAGCCGCATATCGCGCAGGCGCCCTTGTTCCTCGTCTGGCTGATCGACCTCCACCGGCTTGAGCGCATCGGCCAGGCACGCGGCACCGCAACCGATGGCCTGCAATATCTGGAGACGCTTCTGCTCGGCGCGGTCGATACCTCGATCGCGGCGCAGAATGCGGTAGTCGCGCTCGAATCGCTCGGGCTGGGCGCGGTCTATGCCGGCGGCATCCGCAACCAGCCCGCCGAGGTCGCGCGCGAGCTCGGCCTGCCCTCGCACGTCGTCGCGCTGGTCGGCCTCGCAATCGGCTTCCCCGACCCCGCCGCGCCGGCCTCGGTCAAGCCGCGCCTGCCCCAGCGCGCGGTCTTGTTCCGCGAACAATATCGCCATGGCCCCGATCATGCCGCCATCGCCGCCTACGACACCCGCCTGCGCAGCTTCCAGCGCGAGCAGGCCATGGCCGAACGCGACTGGAGCGAACAGGCCACCCACCGCGTCCGCGGCGCCGAGGCGCTGAGCGGCCGCCACCTTATGCGCGATATATTGCTCGGTCTCGGTTTCGGCCTGAAATAGCCCGCTCGGCGCAGGTCCGGCAGCCGCTGGCTCTCGTCGGTTGCGGGACGGTGCGTCGTGGCGGCAGAGGCGCGACGTTCGCGATCATCCCGTCCGCATATTGAAACTGGTTGCATTTTAGACTCGGTTACGCCACTGAACCGCACCCAAGGGAGCGGCAACCATGATCACCGTCTACGGCGAAGGCAGAGGGTTTCGCGTCGTCTGGCTGCTGGAGGAGATGGGACTGCCCTATCGGCTCCGACCGGTGGACCTGATCGCGGGTGTCGAGAACGACACGGAGTTTCTCGCCGTAAATCCCGCCGGCTTCATCCCCGCGCTCGTCGACGGGGACGCCACTCTCGTCGAATCCATCGCGATCATGGAATATCTGATCGCGCGCTACGGCCCGACCCCGCTCGCGCCCACAGCGCACGATCCCGCCTTCCCCGCCTATCAGCAATTCCTCCACCTCGGCGAAGCCGGCCTCGCGGCTTCCATCTATTTCGTCATCGTCAGCCGCAATCTCGCGCCCGAGGCCGATCGTCAGAATTGGGGCGCGCGCAAGGCGCTGGAGGTATTCGAAAGCCGGCTGGAACTGGTCACGCGCCAGCTCGCGCGCGCGCCCTATATGGCCGGAGACAGCTTCACCGCCGCCGACATCTCGGTCGCCTACGCACTGCTCCTGGCCCACATGAGCGGCAGCTTCACGCTGCGCGATCCGGAACAAGCCTATGTCGATCGCGTCGCCCAACGCGACGCCTTCCAGCGCGCGCTCGACACATGCCACGCCACGCGCAACTGGTGGGGTGCCAGGGCGCCCGGCCGCTAAACACCGGCCTTGCCTGCCCACGGCCCGGACTTACCGTAAAACTGACCTCGATTGCCCTTTCTGGCGCAATTCCACCAGATCGCGCGCGCTGCCCTGCTCGCTCAATTTTTCACGTTTACAGTTGTAATCATCTTGATTACACCTGTAGTCATCGCAAGGCCGGACGGGTGAAAGTTATCCGACCGTTGGCCACGCGCGGAGAACAGGGGCCGAGGATCGTGACCTTAGCGGATACTCTCGAGCGCCTTGTTCTGATCGCGGTCGCCGCAACTGCCGGCGCGACGGCCGTTCATGCGGACACCCTTGACGACTATGTCGCTCACCAGATGGAATCGCAGCACGTGCCGGGCGTGTCGCTGGCGGTGATCGATCATGGCCGGCCGGTCAAACTGAAGAGCTACGGGCAAGCCAATCTGGACACGGGCACGCCGATGACGCCCGACAGCGTCGTCCAGATCGGATCGCTGACCAAGGCCTTCACCGCGGCGGCGATCATGCTCCTCGTCCAGGATCACAAGCTCTCGCTGGACGATCCGATCACCCGATATATTGGCGAGGCGCCGCCCGCCTGGCGCGGCATCACGATCCGGCAGATGCTGAACCATAGCTCCGGGTTGCCGACGGACGGGATCGTAGCCGATGCCAAGGCGGTGCTGGCCGATTTCAGCGAGAGCGAATTCCTCGCCTCGGCGACCGCGATGCCGCTTCAGGCGCGCCCGGGCGTGGCCTTCGTGTACGGCAATCTCGATTACGATCTTCTGTCCATCATCGTCAGCCGCGTCAGCGGTCAGGCTTATGGCGATTTCCTGCAGGCACGCATCTTCGGGCCTGCCGGCATGTCCGCCACGCGCCTGTTCGATCGTACCGCGATCACGCCCAACCGGGCCCAGGGCTATCTGTGGGCGTGGGGTGGGTTGCGTCTGTGCCTGCCGCGCTCCGCGACACATTATCGCGGCTCGGCCTCACTGCAATCCACCTTGCGCGATCTCGTCCGCTGGGATGCCGTGCTGAATGGCGACAGCTTGCTCACGCCGGACAGCCGCAAGCAGATGTGGACATCCGGCCTGGTCGATGACGGCAAGGCGACGGGCTACGGCTTTGGCTGGGAAGTCTCGCAGGTCAACGGCCATCCGCTCATCACGCACAACGGAGCGATGAATGGCTTCCTGTCGAGCATACAACGTTACTCGGACGACCATGTCACGGTGATCGTCACCATCAACCAGAGTGATCTGGCCGAAAGTAGCCGCATCGCCACTGGAATCGCGCGCTTGTACCTTCCCGCATTGCGTCCAGCACAGACCGCCAAGGCTCCCGCCTTGTCGCCTCCGGATCGCAAAGCGCTCGCTGCGGCGGCGGGCTATTACGAATATTGGGGCAATTATATGCTCTCGCTGGTGCCGACGACGCGCGGATTTTCGGCGAGGCTCGGCGGTGGAAGCCCGGTTGAATATCTGGCGACGGCGGACGGGCGCTTCTGGAATGAGGAGGATGCGGCGTCGCTGGCGCCGGTGAAGGATGGAGCAGGCACGGTAACCGGAATGTTGGTGATCGGCGCGGACGGCAGCCGCCGCGTCATTCCACGCATCGCGCCCGATTTTACCGCGGCGGCCCCGATCGACGATCGCGATCCGGCGCGCACGGCAACCGTGAAGAGCGGGCTGATCGCAATGGAGAATGGCCGTGCCGCGGTCCAGGATTCAGCTGCGGTCGCGCCGGGCCGGAAACGCGATTTCACCGATCCCGGGGATTTCGGCGGCGTCCGAACGCTGCAGCTGCTGCACGACGAGTCGGTTCAGGGCCGTGGCATTTCCCGGCACGGGGAGCCTGTCGCCAACATATTGTCTTATCGCGTCAAAGGCGAGCTCCACGATACCGACCTGTTGGTCTTTCGGACGGCCGCCGGACTGATCGCGGATACGGATCTGTCGACCGAATAGGCCCGTCAAATTCCGATGGTATCCTGATCGGCGCTTGACCTGGGGCGGAGGCACGCGCCCACCTCCTGGTTTCCCGGCCGATACGCTCTCACCTCGCGCGACGCTCGCCGGGTGGCGCGGCACTCGGCCGCGCCACCCGGCGCTCGTCTCAGTCCCGGAACAGCAACGGTGCCATTTCGTGCAGGCTCCGCCGCCACGACAGGAATTCGTGCGCCGTATTGGGTGAGACATAGAAGACGCTGTTGATGCCCGCTTTCTTCAGCGCTTCCGCATTCACGCGCGGATCGACCCGCGGCGCGCCCGGAGGGCCGGCGCGGCCCCCGCCTTCCAGTTCGCGGCTGCCGAAGCTGACGAACGTCAGTTTCACCTTGTCGCGATATCCCGGGATCGCATTCACGTCGTCGAGCGAGAAGGTGCCCCCGCTCAACAGGCCGATAGAACCGAATTTGTCGAGATTCTTGGGCGCGATCAGCTTGGTCTCGAAACCGCCCATCGACAGGCCTGCCATCGCGCGATGCTTCTGATCGGAAAGCGTGCGGAAATGGCTGTCGACATAGGGGATCAGCTCGTTGATCAGCACCGTCTGGAACGGCTTGATATCGAAGCTGTTGAGCCCGCCCGGGCTGCCCGGGCGCACGTCGTTGGTCATGCCGTAGGTCGTGACGATGATGAACGGCCGCGTCTTACCTTCCGCGATCAGATTATCCATGATCAGATTGGCATGGCCCTGGTTGAACCAGGCGGTCTCGTCCTCGCCCCAACCATGCTGCAGGTACAGGACCGGGTAACGCTCGCGCTGGTTCTTGTCATATCCGGGCGGCGTGTAGACGAACGCGCGGCGCTGCTTGCCGGTGCTGGGCGATGGGAACAGCACCTGGTCGACATGCCCGTGGGGCACTTCCTTCAGCGCGTAGAAATCCGCATCCTTGGCCGGGATCTCGATCCCGCTTTCCCAGCGGATCGATCCGTAGAAATTCTGCGCGCCGGGGTCGTTGAACGTGCCGCCGTCGATGTTCAGGTGATAATAGTGAAAGCCCTCGTCCAGCGGGCCTTCGGTCGTCGCCGTCCACGCGCCGTCCGCACCCTTGGCCAGCACCGTGCCGCCGCGTCCGCCCAGGCCCAGGCTGACCTTGACGTTCTGCGCCTCGGGCGCGGTGACGCGAAAGCGGACATAACCCTGCGAATTGACCTGCGGATATTGCTGGCCGGGCTGGTTCAGCGAGGAAGGCTGGAAATCCTCCGCGATCGGCGCGGCGGCGGTTTGCGCCAGCGCCGGGCTCGCGGTGACGATGGTGGCCAGCATGACGGCAACGGCTCGTTTCATATGACGTCCTCCCCAACGGAAGCCACGTCCGATCCGGATCGCGGCGAATCCTATCCTATATGTTCGAGCTTATTGCAGGAGTTGGAGGGCGCTGCAACGGGCAGGATGGTGATAAATCAACCTGCGATTGGCGCGCTGCCTGGCGTTGCCGGCGGAACGGCGGCGCGGTTCGGTATGAAGGTGCGCCGGCAAGCCGATATAGCGAACTCAGCCCCGAGCACCGGCGGAGCCACGGCGCCGCGACCATGTCAGCACGCGACGCGGATCCGGAGAACGGGCCGCCGCGAAGAGGCCATCCCCTGCGACGGCCTGGACGCCGAGCAGCGCCAGCCAGACGAGCGGCAGTTCGGCTCCGGCCTTGGTGAAAAAGAAGCCGTTGCGCACCAGCCAGAAGTGAGCCGCTCCCAACATCATTGGCATGGCATAAAGGGCGACATACCTGGTCATCACGCCCGGGATCAGGAGCAGCGCACCAGCAAACTCCGCGGAAAGGACATAGGCAGGCACGAAAGCGGGATATCCAGCCTTGACCAGATTGTCCCACCAAGCCCCCGCCCCGCCCGGAAAGATCGCGAACTTCCAATAAAGATGCGCGATGAAAAGCGATCCCAGCAGCAACCGGATCAGCAGCGCCGCTCTTTCCGGCGCCGGCACTCCGCCCCCTCCTGCACTACGCATTTCCCCTCCCCGATGGCGTCAGAGCGTTAGCCGCCAGGTTAGCGTGCGCGATAATGTCGGCAAATAGGAGCGAGGCCCTCATCGGCTGGAACTTCGCCGCTCACAGCAGGATCGAAGCCCGCCGGAAATCTCATAGCTATCAGCGGTACTGCGCCTAGGCGGAGAGTGATACTTGCTTGCGAGACGCATTCCGATGCACCTTTGGATCATTGTCGATCTGGTGGTTGCCTCAGCAAGAGCATCCGGTCCGGGTTCACTGGGGGGAGGTTCGTCGATGAACAGGCTGCTCATCGTCATGGTGGTATCATTGATGCTCGCGTTCTTACCCGTCAAAGCGCAGCAGCAACCGGTAGCCAAGCTTTCAATCCCTAATCCACAGACCCTCACGCTTCCCGCCACCGAACAGGGGCGTCATTATCAGCTCTATGTCGCGCTGCCGGAAAGTTATGGCAAGGATCCGACTAGGCGGTATCCGGTCGTGTACGTGACCGACGGCTATTGGGACTTTGTGAAGATCAGCGCGATTGGCGGTTCTCTCGCTTACGACCGGGTGGTTCCGGAGTTCATTACCATCGGGCTCGGATATTCGGGAGCAAATCTCAACTATGGAGACCTCCGGCGGTGGGAGCTGTCGCCGGTGCCCGTCGGCGACAGCGGCGAGAACTCCGGCCATGCCGCTGATTTCCTGCGGGTGTTGAAAACGCAGATTATTCCGCTGGTGGACAAGGGATATCGGACTGATCCCTCCCATCGCGTGCTGGCGGGATCCTCCCTGGGCGGGCTTTTCGCGCTCTACACGATGCTGAACAGCCCCGATCTCTTTCAAGGCTACATCGCAGCGACGCCTGCAGTGACCCTGGGGGACGATTGGCTGTTCCGGTACGAGGATCAATTCGCGAAGTCCGGTGTCACGCTGCATCAGCGCCTGTACATGACGGTCGGCGGCAATGAATCTCCGGCGTATCTGAACGGAATCATTCGGTTCAACCAGCGCCTCGCGGCGCGTCGCTATCCCGACCTGGCTTACGAATTCCGCATCATCGAAGGCGAGCGCCATAGCGGAGGCGTATTCGAAGCGTATACGCGTGGCCTCAGGCACGTTTTCCTGCCGCTGGCTCCAGAGTCAGGTCCTGCCCCCGGCACATAGGCTGGTACCTTCGAGGCCACGTCATCCGTCGCTTGTTGTTCTCATCATGGCATATCAAGTGCAGAATCCCGCCCTTGACAAGATAGAACAAACAGAGTACAAACCACCCTGTTCTATGACACTGCAGGGTCACCGGATCCAAGCCTGAACCGTGGTCTCCACGGGAAAGACCGGCGCGAGGCTCCTCGGATGCACCAAGAGGCTTCGCTACATTTCCGATTTTCAGTGCGTGGGGCTTCGGCTCGGCGTGCTGGCCGGCGTCGCGTCGGGCTAATGCGGGCGACGTTTCAGGGGCAACCCCCGGTCAATACCGTGCTCGCACCGGCGCCGTGGACCGTGGCTATGCGGGCGGCGCTGCGGGAGCTTGCTCCCGCAGGGGCTCTTTGGGGCCACCCGGTGAATCCGTGGCCACGGCTGGGGCATCGCGCAGTGGAAGCACGTGCGGGCGATGTCCCCGGATTTCGGCATCCGCCGCGATCCACGGCCACTCCGCATGTCTCCCGGCATCGTTGAGATAACGGAACCGCGCCGGTCCAAAGCTTGTCCCGCAAGGGAAAAATCAGGCCACGTCCCTGCACGCCTTCGGGCGTGCGGGGTCGTGGTGCTTGCCGCGCTTCCGCATTCGGTTACGTGTCGGGCGGATCGCATCGCGACGACGGGGAGGAACGATGAAGGGCTCTGCATATCTCCGCGCCTGCCTGGGCGCTGGCCTGCTTGCCGCTGTCACCTGCGCAATGCCCGCCACGGCGGCAGCCGCCGCACCGTCCGCCCCTCGCCACAGCGTCGATGATGGTCCCAAAAAGCGCCTGTTCGTCCTTACCGATATGGAGGCGGATCAGGACGATGCGGAATCGCTCGTCCGGCTCCTGCTCTACGCGAACGAGGTGGATATCGAGGGGCTGGTCGCCACCACCTCCACCCACATGCGGCATCAGCTCCATCCCGAAACCATCCGCCGTATCCTCGATGCCTATGCGCAGGTTCAGCCAAATCTGCTCAGGCATGACTGGCGCTATCCCACGGCGGCGGCATTGCGCACCCTGGTCGCCACCGGCCAGCCGACCTACGGCATTGAGGGGGTCGGCACCGGCAAGGATACGGCCGGCTCGAACGCGATCCTCCGCGCGCTCGAATCTCCCGATCCGCGCCCTTTGTGGGTCACCGTCTGGGGCGGGCCCAACACGCTCGCCCAGGCGCTGCTCACGCTCAAGGCGACGCACAGCCCGGCCGAGACCAGCCGCCTGCTTGGCAAACTCCGCGTCAACACCATTTCCGATCAGGACGATAGCGGCGCCTGGATCCGCCGCACCTTCCCGGACCTGTTCTACGTCGTCAGCCCGGGCGGCTATAATCACGCCACCTGGGGCGCGATCATGGAGGTGGTTGACGGGATCGACAATCGCACGATCGGCAATGCGTGGCTGCGCGACAATATCCAGCAGGGGCACGGGCCGCTCGGCACGGCCTATCCCGACGTCGCCTACGGGATGGAGGGCGACACGCCCTCTTATCTGCCGCTCATCCCCAACGGCCTGAACGAGGCCGAGCATCCCGACTGGGGCGGCTGGGGTGGCCGGTTCGAGCTTTACACGCCCGTGCTGCAGGATCTCGATCCCACCGGCTTCACCGGCGGTGTGCCGGTCGAACCCGAAACCCGCCCGATCTGGACCAACGCCTCGGACGCGTTCGCGCCCTTCGTTCATGGCGAATATGGCCGCGCCGTCGCCGCGGGACCGCGTACCTTCCGGGGTGCGCGCGTCTCGCTCTGGCGCTGGCGCGACGATTTCCAGAACGATTTCGCGGCGCGGATCGGCTGGACCACCCTGTCCTACGAAAAGGCCAATCACCCGCCTGTGATCCGGCTTGCCGGCCCCGACCATCTCACCGTCCATTCGGGTGAGGTGTTCACCCTGAGCGCGGAAGGGACGACGGACCCGGATGGGGACAGCCTGAGCTACGTCTGGTTCAACTATATGGAGGCCGGCACGCTCAAGGCGCCGATCCCCACGATGGGCGCGGAGAACATCTTCCATATGAGCTTCAAGGCGCCCGCAGTGACCAGGCCCGAAACGGCGCATTTCATCGTCGCGGTGACCGACAAGGGCACGCCGCCCCTCACCCGCTACAAGCGCGTGATCGTCACCATTTTGCCCGATTGACCGTTGCCGACGGCTGGGACGCCCTGGCCTCGCGGCGTCGTTGAGACGACGGAGCCGCCCCGGTCCGAAGGCTGGCTCACGCCCCATTGTTCTCTAAATGTTCCACGTGAAACATCACGCCGATGGCGTGGATCATCAAGTTCGTTTCCGCACTCTTTGGGCGACCGCGCCGGCACGAAGCTTCCGATCGGCCAGCCACCTTCACCGCCGACGGCGGCTTTTCGGTCACGATCACGCCCGGTTGAGGCCGCCAGGGCGCCGCCTATTTTTCGGCGGGCCGATCGAAGGACGCGAAATCGGGGAGCGGATGCGCCTTCAGTTCGGCCTCGCTGCCGATGGTCAGAATCGATGCCTTCGATCCATCGAACGCGGGCCACCCCGCCGGCCCCGTCCCCGCGGGATTGCCGGTGCGGGCGAAGCGCACGACCGAGTCGGCCAGCCGCGTCGCCAATTGCCGGTCCTCGGGCGTCCAGGTGCGCGGATCGATGGCCAGATTGTCGAACATATACTGGATCTCGACGCCATGGCCGGCGCCGCAGCCCCAGTTGCACGCCGTTGCCGGGGCCGCCGGGCGGTGCGCGAAATAATAGAGGTAGGGCTTGGAGCGCCCATATTGCGCCTGCAGCGCGGCCCAATGCTCCATCCGCCAGCCCCACCAGTCATTGGTGAGCCGCGCGAGCGAGGCGACGGCCTCCGCGTCGGTCGTGCCCGGATAGGCTGCAAGCAAGGCGGGCGACGGCGGATGGCCGATCATCCTGGTGATCTGGTCGCTATGCTTGGCGGCGGTGGAATCGCGGGTGTCGACATATTCCCCGACCAGGTCCTTGCCCTCTTCCGCCGTCCAACCGACCAGAAGCGGCACGTCATTCTGTTGGTGATTGCGATAGATCGTGGTCAGGTCCGCGCGCAGCGCATAGCCATCGACATGGACGCGCGGCAGCCAAGCCTGTTTGTGCAGTTCCGCGACGCTCATCTTGCGCAGGTCCGCCAGATGCTCGGCGCCGGTCGCCTTCGCGAAAGCCGCCCCCTTGGCTTCCGCCGCTGCCTCGTGATCGAAGCGGTTGTCGTCGTCGGGCCGGATCGGCATCGCATCGTTGCCGCTCTCGCCGATGGCGCGCTGAAACAGGCCCTTCGCGAGCGGGGACGCGACCATGACCGCGACTGACTCGCTGCCCGCCGAATTACCCATGATCGTCACGCGATCGGGATCCCCACCAAAGGCCGCGATATTGGCCTTGACCCACCGCAGCGCCGCGATCTGATCCAGGATCCCCTGGTTCCCGGATACATGCTCGGGCGTCTCCGCGCTCAACTCCGGCAGCGCGAAGAAACCGAATATGCCCAGCCGGTAATTCACCGTGACCACGATGGCCCCGCGCTTTGCGAGGTTGGCACCGTTGTGGACCGGCACCGCCGCGGTGCCGCCATACATGCCGCCGCCATGGATCCACACGATGACGGGCAGCTTCCGCGCCTTCGTCGGCGCCCAGATATTCAAATAGAGGCAGTCTTCGCTCTTCGGATTGGGAATCCAGTCCGCCGTCTGCGCGCAGGCCGGCGAGAAGGCGGTCGCCTTCCGCACCCCGCGCCACGCCACAACCGGCTCCGGCCTGCGCCAGCGCAGCGCGCCCACCGGCGGCGCCGCGAAGGGCACGCCCAGATAGGTTTGGAGCGTGCCATCGTCCGTCCCGACGATCTTGCCCTCGGACACTTTCACCGGACGCGTCGGCCGCTCGGCCAGGATGGGTCGCGCGGCGAGGAAAGCCAGCGCGGCCAGGGCGAAGGCCACCAGCCTTGATCTCGTCATCATTGCTCCGGATTTAGTCAGATAGCTTCGGCGCGGCGCCAGCGCGCACGCAGACGACGATGCCGCGTCGCCGCTCGTTCCAGTCTCCCGGCAACGGGGAAGAAGCCCGAGAGGGCCTCCTCCCCATCCGGTTCACTCAGCCGCGACGACCTCAGCCTCCGCATCCTCCAGCGGATGCGTCAGGCGGGTCAGCATCTCCTTCGGCACCACTTGCCAGAAACGGTCGCGCCAGCGGTGCCAATCGTCCAGGATCGCATTGGACCAGCGGCTGTCGGTCTTGGTCGCGTGCTGCGCGATCAGCGCCTTGAGGCGCGCTTCCCAATAAGCCGAACCCAGCCGCTGCCAGACGATGCTCTCCGGGTTGGCGCGCGTGGCGAAGCTGTCATCCTCGTCCAGCACGAACGCCATACCGCCGGTCATGCCCGCGCCGAAATTCTCGCCCGTGCGGCCGAGGATCACGGCGGTGCCGCCGGTCATATATTCGCAGCCGTTCGCACCGCAGCCTTCGACCACCACGTTCGCGCCCGAATTGCGCACCGCGAACCGCTCGCCAGCCTGCCCCGCCGCCAGCAACGTGCCCGCGGTCGCGCCATAGAGCACGGTGTTGCCGATGATCGTGTTGGATTTGCTCTCGAGCGGGCTCGACACCATCTGCCGCACGATGATCGTGCCGCCGGACAGGCCCTTGCCGACATAGTCGTTGGCCTCGCCAAACACTTCCAGCGTCACGCCCTGCACCGCGAACGCGCCCAGCGACTGCCCCGCCGATCCGCGCAGGCGGATATGGACATGGCCCTCGTTCAGCGCCTTCATCCCGAACTTGCTCGTGATCTCGGCCGAAAGCCGCGTGCCGACCGCGCGGTGCGTGTTGCGCACCGTATAGGTCAGCTGCATCTTCTCGCGCCGCGCGAAGACCGGTGCCGCGTCCTTGATCATCTGCGCGTCCAGGCTGTCCGGCACTTCGTTGCGGAAGGTCGAAAGCTGGAAGCGGCGATGATGGTCGGGCGCATCCACCTTGGCCAGGATCGGGTTGAGATCCAGATCGTCGAGATGCTCCGCGCCGCGGCTTACCTGACGCAGCAACTGGGTCTGCCCGATCACCTCGTCCAGGCTGCGATAGCCGAGCCGTGCGAGGATCTCGCGCACCTCCTCCGCGATGAAGGTCATCAGGTTGATGACCTTCTCGGGCGTGCCGACGAACTTGGCGCGCAGCGCCTCGTCCTGCGTGCACACGCCCACCGGGCAGGTGTTCGAATGGCATTGGCGCACCATGATGCAGCCCATCGCCACCAGGCTGAGCGTACCGATGCCATATTCCTCGGCGCCCAGGATCGCGGCGATCACGATGTCGCGCCCGGTCTTGAGCCCACCGTCGGTGCGCAGCTTCACGCGATGGCGCAGCCCGTTGAGCGTCAGCACCTGGTTGACCTCGGACAGGCCCATTTCCCACGGCGTGCCGGCATATTTGATGCTGGTCTGCGGGGACGCGCCCGTCCCGCCGACATGGCCCGCGACCAGGATCGCGTCGGCATGCGCCTTGGCGACGCCCGCGGCGACCGTGCCGATGCCTGCCGAGCTGACCAATTTCACGCACACGCGGGCACGCGGATTGATCTGTTTCAGGTCGTAGATGAGCTGCGCCAGATCCTCGATCGAATAAATGTCGTGATGCGGCGGCGGCGAGATCAAAGTCACACCCGGCGTCGAATGCCTGAGGCGCGCGATGAACTCGGTCACCTTGAAGCCGGGCAGCTGCCCGCCCTCGCCGGGCTTGGCGCCCTGCGCGACCTTGATCTCCAGCTCCTCGGCCGACGCCAGATATTCGGCGGTCACGCCGAACCGGCCCGACGCGACCTGCTTGATGACCGAGTTGGCGTTGTCACCATTCTCGTAGGGTGTGTAGCGGATCTTGTCCTCGCCGCCCTCGCCCGACACCGCCTTGGCGCCGATCCGGTTCATCGCGATCGCCAGCGTTTCGTGCGCTTCCGGAGAGAGAGCGCCCAGGCTCATGCCCGGGGTGACGAAGCGCTTGCGGATCTCGGTGATCGCCTCGACCTGGTCGATCGGGCACGGCTCCTTCGCCCAGTTGAACTCCATCAGGTCGCGCAGATAGACGGGCGGCAGATCGCGCACCCCGCGCGAGAATTGGAGATACTGGCTGTAGCTGTCGGTCGAGACCGCGGTCTGTAAGAGGTGCATCAGCTGCGCCGAATAGGCATGGCTCTCGCCGCCTGCGCGCTGACGATAGAAGCCGCCCACCGGCAGCACGGAGGTGCCGCCGCCAAACGCCTTTTCATGCCGGATCTTGGCCGAGAGCTGTAGCGAGGCATAGCCTTCGCCCGAGATCTTGGCCGGCATCCCCGGGAACAGGTCGTTGACCAGCGCGCGGCTCAAGCCGACCGCCTCGAAATTATAGCCGCCACGGTACGAGGAGATCACCGCGATCCCCATCTTGCTCATGATCTTGAGCAAGCCGTCGTCGATCGCCTTGCGCCATCGCTTGAAGCAGTCCGCCAGCGGCAGATCGCCGAACAGCCCGCGCGCATGGCGGTCCGCCACCGCGGCCTCCGCGACATAGGCGTTCACCGTGGTCGCGCCGACCCCGATCAGCACCGCGAAATAATGCGTGTCGAGGCATTCGGCCGACCGCACGTTGATCGACGCATAAGAGCGCAAGCCCTGGCGGACGAGGTGCGTGTGCACCGCCGCCGCAGCCAGCACCATCGCGATCGAGATGCGGCCTTCGCTCACATTCTCGTCGGTCAGGAACAGCTCGCTCTTGCCCTCGCGCACCGCCTGCTCCGCCTCGCGGCGGACGCGCGTGATCGCCTGGCGCAGCGCATCGGGACTGTCGCTGACCGGATAGGTGCAGTCGATCGTCGCGTGCGCCGTCCCGAAATAGGATTTGAGCGTCGCCCAGTCCTTGCTCGTCAGCACTGGCGAATCCAGCACCAGCACGCCCGATTGCTGCGCCTCGTTGTCGAGGATGTTGGCGAGGTTCCCGAACCGCGTCTTGAGGCTCATCACGCGGGTTTCGCGCAACGAGTCGATCGGCGGGTTGGTGACCTGGCTGAAGTTCTGGCGGAAGAAGTGGCTGATCAGCCGCGGCTTGTCGGAAATGACCGCGAGCGGCGTATCGTCGCCCATCGACCCGATCGCTTCCTTGGCCTGCTCGATCATCGGAGCCAGGATCAGCTCCATATCCTCCATCGTCTGGCCCGCCGCGATCTGGCGACGAACCAGCTCGGCGCGGGTCCATTGCGGCAGATGCTCGCCTTCGGGCACCGGCAGGTCGGTCATCGCGCGGAAGTCCGCCACCCACTCGCCATAAGGCGCCTCGGCGGCGATCCGCTCCTTGACCTCGGCGTCGGTGTAGAAGCGGCCTTCTTCCAGATCGACCGCGATCATTTGGCCGGGGCCCATCCGGCCCTTCGCCACCGCCGAGCTTTCCGGCACGACCACCATGCCCGCTTCCGAACCCACGATCAGCAAATTGTCGGCGGTGCGCAAAGTGCGCAGCGGGCGCAATGCGTTGCGGTCCACCCCAGCCACGACCCAGCGGCCGTCGGTCATCGCCAGCGCGGCGGGGCCGTCCCACGGCTCCATCACGCTCGCGAAGTAATTGTACATGTCCTCGACCGGCTGCGGCAGGTCGATGTCGCTGAACGCTTCCGGCACCAGCATCAGCTTGGCGGTCGGCGCGTCGCGGCCCGAGCGGCAGATTGTCTCGAACACGGCATCCAGCGCAGCGGTGTCGGATGCGCCCGCCGGAATGACCGGCTTCACGTCCTCCGAATGAGCGCCGAAGGCCAGCGAGGCCATCTTGATCTCGTGGCTCTTCATCCAGTTCTTGTTGCCGCGGATCGTGTTGATCTCGCCGTTGTGCGCCAGGCACCGGAACGGCTGCGCCAGCCACCATTGCGGGAAGGTGTTGGTCGAATAACGCTGGTGGAAGATCGCGACCCGGCTGGTGAAGCGCTCGTCCTTCAGATCCGGGAAAAAGACCGACAGCTCCTCGGCGAGGAACAGGCCCTTGTAGATGATCGATCGGCAGCTGAGCGAGCAGATGTAGCAGCCCTGCACCTGCGCCTCGATCAGCTTCTTCTCGATCCGGCGGCGGACGAGATAGAGCTTCTTCTCGAACTCGGCCGCGCTCTCATCGTCGGGCATCGGCCCGGCGATCATGATCTGCTCGATCTCGGGCCGCGTCAGCATCGCCTTGTCGCCGATGCACGACACGTCGACCGGCACCTGGCGCCAGCCGTAGATCGTGTAGCCGAAATCGATGATCTCGCTCTCGATGATCGTGCGGCACGTCTCCTGCGCGCCGAGGTCCGTGCGCGGCAGGAACACCATGCCGACCGCTAGCCGGTTCGGTCGCGGGGTGTGCCCCGCCGCCTCGATAGCATCGTCGAAGAAGCGCGCCGGCAGGTCGAGATGGATGCCCGCACCGTCGCCGGTCTTGCCGTCGGCATCGACCGCGCCGCGATGCCACACCGCCTTCAGCGCATCGATCGCGGCGGTGACGACGCGGCGCGACGCCTTGCCGTCGGTCGCAGCGACAAGGCCAACGCCACAGGCGTCACCCTCAAATTCAGGGCGATACATGCCCTCCCGGGCAAGGCGTTCGCGTTCGGTTTCGGAAGCGAGATACTGGGTCATTGGGCTGGCTTTCCGAGAAATTTGATGACGGCGTCCTTCACGGCGCTCTCAACTTGCGCGTCCAGTTCAGGCACGGGCTCGTTGCCCCAGGCGACGGACGCAGCCTGAACTTCCTGATTGAGCATGGGCAGCTTCTTGCCCGCGCTGGTCGCGACCAGCGCTTGCATCGCCTTGATATCCTCAGGCGTGGCGGTGCGGATCACCTGGGCCACGCCGCTCTGGACGCCCGCGCTCACGCCGTCGGATGTGACTGTCTTGCTGTTGTTGACGATCATGTCGCCCAGCAAGCGCGAATAGTCCGCACCCTCGCCCATCGCCTTGATGACGCGCACGCCGGCCGGGCTGGTGTAGAAGTCGAGCAGGGTATGCAGTTCGGCCACGCTGAACATCCGCGTGTAGATCGGCACCAGCCGCTCCCAAAGCGTCGGAAGCCGGGTGAGCGTGCCATTCAGGATGATCGGCCGCATCGCCTCGATAACGGCCTTGGTGATACCGGGATTATCCCTTTCCATCGCCGCGAATTCGGGCGTCGCCCCGAACGTCTTCGGCAAGGTGTCGTCGAGCATCTTGGATATCTGCGCGCGGGTCAGCTCCTCGCTGTTCATCGCGCGCGCCAGCTCCAGCGCAAGCCTCTGCTGCTCCGCGCTTACGGGCGCGGTGGCGGCGGTGGTCGTCGCGGCCACAACAGGAATGGGTGCGGCGACAGCCAGCAGGGCCGCGCCGGCGATGAAGCGCTTCATCATGCCGCCACCTTCGCCTTGGCCTGAACCTTGAGCCATTCGTGCATCCGGTCGCTGACGTCGCGCCCGTCGCGCACCGCCCACACCACCAGGCTTGCGCCGCGCACGATGTCGCCGGCGGCGAATACGCCGTCGAGGCTGGTCATCATCGTCTTGTGATCGACCCGGACCGTACCCCAGCGCGTGACCGACAATTCGGGCGCGTCGAACAGGCGCGGCAGTTCCTCGGGATCGAAGCCCAACGCCTTGATCACCAGGTCCGCATCGAGCCGATATTCGCTGCCCGGATCGGGCTCGGGCGCGCGGCGGCCGGACGCTTCCGGCTCGCCCAGGCGCATCTTGGCGACCTGGACGCCACTCACGGTATCCGTGCCGTGGAAAGCCTCGGGTGCGGACAGCCAGACGAACTCGACGCCCTCCTCCTCCGCATTCTTCACCTCGCGCTGCGAGCCCGGCATGTTGGCGCGGTCGCGGCGATAGAGGCAGCGGACCGACGCCGCGCCCTGGCGGACGGCGGTACGCACGCAGTCCATCGCGGTGTCACCGCCGCCGACCACGACTACGTTCTTGCCGAGCGCATTAAAGGTCCCGTCGTCGAACGCGGGCACGTCGTCGCCGAAGCCCTTGCGGTTCGACGCGGTCAGATAATCGAGCGATTCCACCACGCCGGCGGTGCCGACGCCGGGCGCCTTGATCGCGCGCGGCTTGTAGACCCCGGTCGCGATCACGATCCCATCGTGACGCGCACGCAGTTCCTCGAGCGTCGCGTCGCGGCCGACCTCGAAATTCTCGTGGAAGACGACGCCGCCATCGCGCAGCCGGTCGACCCGGCGCATCACGACATGCTTCTCAAGCTTGAAGCCGGGAATGCCGTAGGTCAGCAGCCCGCCCATACGGTCGTGCCGGTCGTAGACATGGACCTCATAGCCCTTCGCGCGCATCAGATCCGCGACGGTCAGCCCTGCGGGCCCCGCGCCGATGATGCCGACCGACTGGCCACGCGCCGGCCCCGGCGTCAGCGGCTCGACCCAGCCTTCTTCCCAGGCGGTATCGGTGATGAACTTCTCGACCGATCCGATCGTGACCGCGCCATGCCCCGAAAACTCGATAACGCAATTGCCCTCGCACAGTCGGTCCTGCGGACAGATACGCCCACAAATCTCAGGCATGGTGGAGGTGGCGTTGGAGAGCTCGTACGCCTCGCGCAGCCGCCCCTCAGCGGTCAGGCGCAGCCAGTCCGGAATATGGTTGTGGAGCGGGCAATGCGTCGAGCAATAGGGCACGCCGCATTGCGAGCAGCGCGAGGATTGCTCCTCCGCCTTTGCGACCTGATAGGCGCGCGAAATCTCCGCGAAATCGGTGGCGCGTTCACCTGCAGCGCGCTTTTCGGGATAATCCTGTCCGATGGACGGGAAGCTCAACATTCCAACCATGTGCATATCTCCGACCGCCCCAATGATGGAGCCGCGCTCTGGAGTCACGCATAAATTGAGGTATAGGACAGGGTTGCTGTCCTTGTTTTAGGAGTCTTTCGGCGTTTTGTGTTTCATTGCGCAATTTTCGTTCAAGAGTAAGTATCGATCCGGACCTATCCGTGGATGATCCATGCAAGAGCCGCCGAGCCGGCGACGATTCGGTACCAGGCAAAGGGCGCGAACCCGTGGCGCGTGACGATCGACACGAACGCCTTGATTACCGCCAGCGCGACGAGAAAGGCGACGACGAAGCCAATAGCGATCGTGCCCATCCCAATCGCCCCCGGTGCGGTGAGTTCGTGCCGATGCGAGGCGAGTTGCACCACGGTTGCGCCAAGCATGGTGGGAATCGCGAGGAAGAAGCTGAACTCGGCTGCCGTGCGCCGTTCAACCCCCAGACTCAGCGCGCCCATGATGGTCGCGCCCGAACGGCTCACGCCGGGAATCATCGCAAGGCACTGGATGAAGCCGATACCGACCACAGTCGGTAAGGGGATGTCGGCGACGCCCGCGACGTTCGCCTTCTTCGCACGCCATTCGATCGCGAGGATCGCCATGCCACCCAGAATCAGGGCGACCGCGACCACAAACGCATCGCCGAGCAGAGCTTCGATCCGCTTGTGGAGCGCCATGCCGATCACCGCGGCGGGAATTAAAGCGACCAGGACGTTGCGCGTGAAGCGGATCGCGGTCGCGTCGCGCCGCACCAGCCCCTGAAGCACCGCCCAGAACGTACGCCAGTAAAGCACCACCACCGCCAGGATCGCGCCCAGTTGGATGACGATGTTGAACACTTCCCATTTGGCGGCGTCGTAGCCGAGCAATTTTGTCGCGAGGATCAGATGGCCGGTCGAGGAGACGGGCAGGAACTCGGTCAGCCCCTCGACGATGCCGAGGAGGACGGGTGTGGAGATGTCCATTGCGCTCGTGTCTCAGGCCGCGTTGAGGCTGAAGCGGCCATGCGTCCGGTATCGCACCAGCCATTTGGGTGCGATCGCGGCGAGGGGCGCGGGCTCGATCCCGAGATCGGCGAACGTCTTGGAATCCTGGCCGACGATATTGTCCCGCTGGAGCATCAACCATTGATCCCAGGTGAGGGGCGCCCCGGGGAGGAAGCCGAAGCGCGCCATTGCGGCGGCGGCCACATCCGGCACGGCCACAAAGGTCGGGCGATGGGCAATCGCCTCGGCAATCCATTTGTGAAGATCGAGCATCGAGAGCGTCTGCGGCCCGCCAAGCTCGAACGTCTTGCCCTCGCCCACTGATGTCAGCGCCGCCTTGGCTATGGCGCGCGCGACGTCGACCACCCACACCGGCTGGAAGCGCACGTCGGGGCGGATCACTGGAAGATAAGGCAAGCGCGAAATCAGCCCCGCAAACTTGTTCACGAAATCATCCTCCGGCCCGAAGAGGATCGACGGGCGCACGATGGCCGCGCCGGGGAAGGCGGCGCGCACCGCCTGCTCCCCCTCCCCTTTGGTTCGGGCATAAGCGGACCCGGCGGCCGGGTCGGCGCCGATTGCCGAGACATGGACCAGCCGCTTCACGCCGGCGGCAGCTGCGGCTTTGGCGACATTGGCGGCGCCGGTGACGTGGAGATCCTGGAACCTGCCCTTGAGCACGCCGACCAGATTGATCACGACGTCCGCCCCGGCGACGGCGCGCTCGACCGAATCCGGCTTGGTGATATCGGCGCGGATCGACTGCGCCTGGCCGAGCGCCGCGAGCGGCTTGAGGAAGAAGGCATCGAGCGGATCCCGTTCGGCGATACGCACGCGCGCACCGCTCCGCAGCAGCTCCTGCGCGACATAACGGCCCAGAAAACCACCGCCGCCGAACAGAACAACCAGCTCGTCCATTCCACAAATCCTCATGCGCGCTTGAGGCTTCGCCCATGCCCTCACGCCCGTTTCCATGCAAGCGCCCGAAGCGCGGTTGACAAGCCGCAAGCCCGACCCCTAAAGGCCGCCCCCTACCCCGTGCCCAGATGGCGGAATTGGTAGACGCACCAGCTTCAGGTGCTGGCGCTCGCAAGGGCGTGGAGGTTCGAGTCCTCTTCTGGGCACCATTTGTTCTTCCCGACAACGTCCTGGGAAGTCCAGCAAGCGGCTGTTTTCCCTAGCCTTTTTGCTCGAGACTCACCGGCAACCAAACCGGGCACATCCAGCGGCATCCAGCCACAGCAGCAGCATTTTGTTGCTCTTTTTGTTGCTGCTGAGCGTCCCGGCCAAGCTGGGAAGCAACACAATGCTCACGCATGTCGCAATCGCCAACGCCAAGCCCGCGGCGAAGCCTTACAATCTCACCGACGGCGACGGCCTGTTCGTCACCGTCAAGACCAACGGCTCCAAGCTTTGGCGCTTCCGCTACCACATTCAGAAGCGCCAAACGACCCTCCACTTCGGGCGGTGGCCGGACGTATCACTCGCCGATGCCCGGGCAGCCCGTGAGGAGGCGCGCCGGCAGGTGGCCTCGGGGCTCGATCCATAGCACAACCAACGCAAAAACCAGGTCGCACGAGCCGGGTTGGATCGACCGGTTCCGACCCGCCGTGCAACCCGGCAGCGATCGTCGCGTTGCGACCCGCCCTGATCAAGGAGACTTCGGTGCGGGCAGGATTTCGGACGACGATCGCGATTGGCATGCTGATGACGGTTGGAGGGTGCGATCGGATGAGGGCGCTGACCGGAAGCGATGCCGCGGAAGTAAACGCGCCTCACGCTGCCGTATGGACCGCCGACACGGCGCGCCAGTTGCGTCAGGCTCTCGCCAGCCGCGCAGCACATGGACTCGACCGGCTTCCACTCGAAGCGGCCGGCGAGCCCGGAAGTCCGGGAGGCGATGCCGCGCTCGACCGTGCCGCGCTCGCTTACGCGAAAGCTCTCGCGGTCGGTGCATCCGATCCTGCGAAGCTCTACGAACTGTACACGATCCGGGGACCCCATCCCGATCTCGAACGCGGACTCAAGACCGCGCTGGCGAAAGGCGACGTGCGGGGGTGGCTGGAGAGCCTCGCGCCGCAGGATGTAAACTATCGTCGACTGTCGCGCGCCTATCTCGACATCGTCCAGCATGGCGGCGGCCCGGCGCGCGCGATACCCGACGTGGGAAAGCAGATCCGGCCCGGGTCGTCGGACGCGCGCGTTCCGCTCATCGTGCAGCAGCTCGCGGCTCTCGACTACCTCGATGGGCGGCCGACGGGGGAACTCCGTTATGCCGGCCGCATCGTCGCCGCGGTGCGGGCCCTGCAAGCCGACTATGGCATCAACCCCGACGGCATCGTCGGCACGCAGGTGCTTGCCATCCTGAATACCACCGACGACGACCGCGCCCGTGCACTCGCCGTCGCGATGGAGCGGCTGCGCTGGCTGGACCGATCGCCTCCGCCCACTCGCATCGATGTGAACATCGCGGCCGCACGCCTTACATATTGGCGTGACGGGAAGATCGCCGACAGCCGCAAGGTCGTAGTCGGCGCGCCCGACAAAGAGACGCCGCAGCTCGAGGCGCCGATCTTCCGGCTGGTCGCGAACCCGACCTGGACCGTCCCGCGCTCAGTGCAGCAGGCCGAGCTCGCGGACCAGAGCGACGACCAGCTACAGGCGCAGGGTATGACCTGGAAGGACGGCTGGATCGTGCAGGAGTCCGGCCCCAAGAACTCCCTCGGCCTGGTCAAGTTCGACATGGCGGACGACCAGGCGATCTACCTTCATGACACGCCTGCCAAGGCGCTGTTCGGCATGGTGCAGCGTCAGCGCAGCCACGGCTGCGTGCGCATCGATGACGCGCTCGGCTTCGCCGCGATGCTCGCTGCCGACGAGGGCGTCGACGCCGAGTGGCGCGACGCGCTCGCGACCGGCGACGAGACAATGATCACGCTGCCTCGGAAAATACCGGTCCGGCTGTTCTACCAGACGATCCTGTTCGCGGACGACGGCACGCCGATAATCCGGGATGATCCCTACGATTGGAACGAGCGCGTTGCGGAAGCACTGGGCTTCCCGAAGTCGAGCTCTATGGCGCTGAAGGCGAACCGAACCGACGTCGGTCCGTGATGCGGTCAGATGCCCACTGTGTCCGGGCAATCGAGGCGCAGGCCGTGTTCGGAGCGCTTTGATGGAGATTGCTGCTCACTTCCAGGGCAGATTTCCTGACGCGCTGTTGCGGTATTTTGGGCAGCGTAAATCCTTCAGACCAGATTGCATGACCTGAAGCATAGGTGGAGACCATGCGTTAGGCGCGGAGATGCGCAGGAGGCCGATCACCGGTAAGCCCGAAGGCGGGCCGAGAAGGTTCCCAGGCCCGGCGACTCCATTTCAGGTATCGGCCTTGGCCGATGCTCGGCTACGATCCATCCAAGAGCCCGATCCGTTGCGGATCGTGACGGCGGGAAAGGGGAAACGATGAATGACATGCCGGCCCGTCCGAAGGCAGGGCGTGTCCTGCGGGCCATCTGCGGGGTTGCGGCCCTCGCTTCGGCATCGCCGGTCCTCGCTCAGCCGCCGGCGCCCTCGGTCGATCCCGTCCGCATACTGGTGAAGCGGCTCGATCTGGAGCGTTACAAGGCGACGATCAAAGGCCTCACCCAATTCGGCGATCGTCGCCAGGGCACCGCCCGCAATCGCGCGGCGATCGATTGGATCGAAGCCCAGCTGAAGAGCTACGGCTGCATCAATACCGAGCGTCTGACCTATCGTTTCGGTGAGGAGCCCGTGCACACGATCGCACCGGCGAAAGCGGCGGTCGTCGCCGGTTCGGACGAGCCGGGGCTGTCTGTCGGCGGGGGCCGCTCACGCGGCTTCACCCGCAAGACTGGCGTGAATACCGACCCCAACGCCCAGCCCGACGCCCGGATCAGGGCGCTCGACATGCCACCCGCGGATCCAGGCGAACGCCAGGAGGTCTATTGCACCAAGATTGGCATCGGCCACCCGAACGAGATGTACATCATCAGTGGCCATATGGACGGTATCGGCTTTGGCGAAGCTGCCAATGACGACGGATCGGGGACGGCGTTGGTCATGGAGCTGGCGCGGGTGTTCAGCAGCCCCGACGTGCAGACCGACCGATCGATCCGCTTCATCCTGTGGAACAACGAGGAGACCGGGCTGGACGGCGCCAAGGCCTATGTCGAACAGCGTGCGGCCCTGCAAGGCACGGAATCTCCGGTCGGATCGGGCCGTTATCCCGAGCCGAAATGGCTGGGCGTCATGCAGCATGACATGATGATGTTCGACCACGGCATGCCTCGCGTCGATGGGACGGTGAGCCCGGCGCAACGCCCCGAAGCCGACGTGAACATCGAATTCCAGTCCAACTCGAAAATGGCCCCGCAGTCGCAGGAACTGGCCTGGGCGCTGCAGGTCGCGAACGAGCGCTACGCAAGCGACTATCCCGCGAGCGTCGGGCGGCACATGACGAATACGGACTCGACCCCGTTCATGGACCTGGCTCCGGCCGTCAGCCTGCGCGAGAACGAGCGCGGGGCTCAGATAGGAAGTGGTTGGGACCCCCAGTGGCACCAGCCGACCGACCTCTACACCACCTACAGCGACAAGGACTTCCTGCTCGGACTGAACGCGGCGCAGACCACCCTTGCAGCGACAGCGCGGCTGGCGGGCGCGACCCTGCGCCGCGGCCCGGTTCAACCCAAATAGCTCCTCGGCATGATAATGGACTGCACCCCTTGGGTGAGACGCGAGAATTAGAGCATCGCGCGGCCACGTCTCCCTGGCGTCCTAGTTGTGGCCGTTCACAGGCTCGCGTTGCGCAACCCAAAAGCAGACCTTCTCGAAGGCATTCGCGTCCGCCCGGTGTGATGCGAGCGGTCAGCCAATCGGCAACCGAGCGCCCGCGATCTCGGCCACATTCAAGGCGTGGGGATGCCCGCGATTGCACAGCACGATGATCGTATACCCTGCGCGCGGATAGACCGCGAAGTCGACGTTCACGCCCGGAGCGCTGCCGCCGTGGCCATAGCAGTTCTCGCCGTTGCGCGTGGCGATGCGCAGGCCTAGCGACCATTGCGCGCTGCCGGCAGGAATTACGGCGCTCGTCAGCATGTGGCGATGCTTCGGGTCGAGCAGCGCGCCTTGCTGGAGCGACATCGCGAAACGGTACAGATCATCGATCGTCGAATAGCCGCCACCGGCAGGCAGGCCGACATAATAGGGTAAGGGTTTCAGCCCCGTCTGGGCCGCACCGCTGAGCGGCACGGCCGTCTCTTCCGCGGATGCGACGGCCGAAGTCGCCCTCATATGGGCGACGCCGAAGACGTTGCGTTCAAGATAGGCATCCCAACCCTCGCCGCACACCTGCTCGAGTATCGCGCCGAGCAGGATGAAGCCGAAATTGCTGTAGCCCCAGCGAGAGCCCGGCGGGAACAGCGGGTCGCGCCGGCCGAACAGGCGAATGAAGTCGGATGGTGTGCGAAGCTCCGACGCGTGAGCGTCGTAATCAGTGCCAAAGAAGTCGCCGGTCCCGCCGGTATGCGAGAGCAGCTGCTGGACCGTCACCGATCGGGCGAGCGGCGTGCCGGGATATTCCGGCAAGCGCATGGCGATGGTGTCGGTCAGGCTCAGTTGGCCGGCCTGCACGAGTTGCAGCACGCCGACGGCCGTGAACATCTTACCGGCCGAGCCGACGCAGAAGCGGGTGGCTGGAGTCACGGCCCGTGCATTTGCGGCATCCTGCGCGCCATAGGCCTCGCGCAGGAGGACATGATCTCCCTTGGCGACCAACACCGATCCCGAGAAACGGCCGGCAGCCGCCTCGCCGCGCAATTTCCTGGCGAGTGCATGCAGGGCCTCCGCTTCGCTCATTCGCCGGACGGCGAAGTCCGGCGGCGCCGGCGCGCCGGCAAAAGACAGGTCATCTATGGTATCGTCGCCGATCGACAGCGCGACCTTCGAGAAGCGGTCCCAGTTACGATCGCGAACCCAGGCCGTGATTTCCCGGCGTCCTGTCAGCTCGCTGCGCAGAAGGGCAAGACCGCCGGACGCTTCGCGCACTCCCAAGTCCTCCTCCAGATAGGGAAGAAGGTTCGGAATGTTCCGCCCCACGAAGTCCGGATAAGCGGTGGCACCAGGATCATTGAAGGCGGCTAGCCATCGGGACAGCCAGCCCGCAGGAGTGAGCCGTTGCGCGGCGAAAGCGCGTCGCGGCGAACACGCGAGCGCCAGCCCCACACTCAAAGCGTGGCGTCTCGACAGGAGCATGGTTCAACCTTCACAAATCCGCATCTCGCTTGACTACTAGGTAGGCGCCTACCTATTAGTCAAGCGAGATGCGGAAGGGCTGATGAAAGACTATATCGCGGAAATGGGCGGTGCGGCGCTCGGCGCGCGCCTCCGGCGCCTAAGTGCGGTTATCGATGCCGATGCCTCGCGTGTTTATGCCGCAAGTGGAATCCAGTTCGAACAACGCTGGTTCGGCGTCATCAATCAACTGGGGCTCGCCGGTCAGTTGAGCGTCCGCCAGCTGGCCGACGTGCTCGGAATAACGCACGCCTCGGTCAGCGAGACGCGGCAGTCGCTTGAAAGGGCGGGCTTGATCACGGCGGAGGCGGACCCGAGCGATGGGCGGCGGCGTGTGCTGACCCTTTCCCCATCCGGCAAGGCCCTCATGACACAATTGCAACCTCTCTGGGAGACATTTGACGACGTGGCGCGAGAACTGGACGCGGAAGCCGGCGGCGTAACTGAAGCGCTGGCGAGACTCGAACAGGCATTGGCGCGAAGGCCCCTTCATGAGCGAATTGCTCGATGGCGCAGCGATCAGAAACCGGTAGTCTAGGGTTTAGGACTGAAACGGTTTCCGCTTCCGCGTTCTGGCTCTCCCAAGCCGTCGTTCCGCTTCCGGCCGAATTACAGCCGTCGGGCCGATGCAATTTTGGTTCCCCATAGGGGTCACCATCGTCAAGCCCTAACGGATTGTTTGGGAAGAGGTTTTGCCTTCGGGCAGAAGCTCCGCCCCACATTTCATCCCTCTGTTTTTCTGCGCTTTGACAAGCGTTAGCTGGACGTCTCAGGTCAATCTGGAATTCGGGCTTTTGTTTCGTTAGCCCAATCCAAAGAGGCTCGCCGAGGGACTGCGAACAACTGTGGAGACGGCTCAGCCTTGCATCCTTCCTTTTAGATCGCAGGTGGCGAAGATGGCGATCAATTGTTCGTCCCCAGTGGCATCGGGATGAAGCGCGCGGAGGTATCGGCGTCCCTCTTCGGCATCACCCTTCTGACAGACCAGATCAGCGATATAATCCCCGTTCCAGCGCGTCGGATAATGCGAGTAGATATCGCGCATCGATCGTTCCAGCATCGGCCAGTCGCTGGCTTTCTCCGTTATTTTGCAGCCGCAAAGTTCCAGAAACCAGAAGATGCGCGCGTAAAGCGCATCGCCTTCGCTGGCGTGCGAACGCTCCGCCGCATAGCGAGCGAAGGCGTCCAGATCCGCATAGCTTCCGCCCCATTGCGGCAGATAGTACCAGGCGGCATTGTAATAGATGCGGTGATAGCCCGGCTCCTGCGCGGTCGCTTCCTCGATCGCCTTGTGGAATGCCGCGTGGTTCAGCCCCTCATTCTTCAGCAAATCGATGCGCACCGCTTGGTATTCGGGATCGATCGCCGCGCTTGCCCGATAGCGCGCCATGATCTGTTCGGCCGTCTCGATCAGTTTGCGAAAGCGCGGCCAAGCGTCGGCATTGACAGTATCGGCATAGCCGATACCCCGGATGCACCAGGCCTGGCTCGAAAGCAGCGCCGCGTCGGTAATCACAGGGGCCGGATTGTCCGGCGTCGCCAGCGTCCATTGGCGGACGAAGTCTTGCTTGCGATAGTCGCAGCCTTTGTCCTTCTCCAGCCCTTCGGCGAGGTAGAATTGCAGGCCGGCGTGATACACGGCCAGCTTCCAAGCGCCACTTGAAGTACGTGCGCGACTGACGCGATAATCCTTCTCCATCGCGCTGAGGCGGGAGAAATCGTCGGCGGCAATGGCGGCTTTAATCTGGTCGTAGATTGCCGTGCGTTCTGCCAGTTCATCCGAAGCGATGGCGGGCGCGAGACCGGAACCGGATGGCGCCGCCGAGGCCGAGTAGCCGCTGAGCGCGAGCATAGCAAAGATCGTCAGCAATAACCGTGACATATCCATCACCCTCGTCGGATGGGAGAAGCGGCCTGCCTACCGCCAAGACCTTTCGAGATGGTTTCGCGTCGGGAGCGTGACGCTTTCGCCTACCGCACGGCCCGTATGGTCACCACGGGCACTTTCGCGAGCCAATTATTCGGGCTCCGTTCCGCCGTCCCGCTTCTGGCTATTCTAACAAACTCTTGACGTTGGAGACCGTGGCTTAAGCCCCAATCCTCACCTAAACGGCCGACTATGGGTGGTTAGGACCCAGCACCCCTGCTCTGCCAGAGCGTCAGCCGCTATCGACCCTCACCACGGGATCATTCGGGAGCCGAGATGCGGAAAGCGGGCATCAAAATGCGCGCCGTCACGAATGCCCGCTTCCGACCCAGTTCCCGCCGTTCCCGATCGCATCGGCTGCTATGGCTGCTTCCGACCCACTTGCGGACATTCCGGCCCTGCTGCAGTTTGCTTGAAAACGGACATGGGCGAGAGCATGCATGCGATTGATTTGGTGTGGCCGTCGATGGCGCGGAGCTACACGCTCAGGGTAGGCATCGGGCGGCTACTTCACGCCGTCTTGCTCGTGCTTGGATCGCTAGGCGTCGTGTTGGAACTCGTGTTCTGGCACGGACGGTTGGACCACCTCGTCAGCTACCTTGCAATGTGGGTCGGCGCGGCGGCGTTCGGTAGAGGCATACGAGCCGCTCTATCCCGCGAGTGATGTCGGCTCTCGATCCAATTGCAGACTTTCGGCGGCTCGGATACGCTTCGGCTCATGAGCGAAACACTTCCGTAGGACGGCGACTGGTATGAGGTGACCAGCGAACGGGAACGGCAAGAGCTTGAAGACGAACTCGCCCGAGAGCTGTCTCCCGGTCATGTTCTCTATGGCACTCGCCCAGTAGCCGTGGGGCGGCGATGGCGACGTGATGACGTACTATTCCGGCTTGCAGATGGGCGTTTCGCACGCCTTCATCTCACGCGTCATAAAGAGACCAACCCTGCTTTGCCCTCCACCGACATCTACGGCAGCTTCGCCGAGTGGAAAGCTCTGCCGCTGGAAGATCTTTGAACGGCAACTAACCACCCAATAGCAGCCCTACCGGTGCGGCGACCACTCGGTCATTGACGAACGACCGGAATTGGGTGGTTAGCAGTCATAAGCGTGCGCGTTGATGGAGGCCTTCGCACGCGACGCGCAAGCGGTCGATCAAGGGGCTTGACGGAGCGGTCCGAGACCATCTGCCTACGCGAAAGTTCAGAGTGTGTCGTGCGCCGACCAACCGCGCAACGGCCTGTGGATCATCGACAATCAGAGCGCGCCCATGTTCACCGCTCCACGCGCGCAGCGTTTGCGGTTTGCCGTCAATCGTTAGGGTGAAGGCCTCTGTCGTCGGGTACTTTCCTTTTAGGATGAACACGGGCCTGGAGTGACACCGTCCGATTAGCCTGTTACCGTCGCCGAAGTCGTAGATGGCCCCCGGCCAAAGGGGGGTTGCGTCGTAGAACCACCCGCGATTGGCGACTGCCGGGCGTACCGATGTAGCAGCGACTAGCAATGCCGGCAGGAAGAAGACGCAAATTTTGTGTCTCATTGCGACATCATGGCGCGTACATTGAACGTCCGCAACTGGGTCGCAAGCTGCCGTTCGTCAGCGCCCACGTTCCAAAGGTCCGCTTTTCATGAGAGAGAACCCGAAAGCGGCCAGTCCGCTACCGGCCCAATTCAAGCCGCGTGTGCCCTGCACGCTGATGTCGGTTAGCCCCCACAGGATTCCCGCACAATCAGGTCAGTAGGCAGAAGGGCCGGCATGTGATCGGTCGATACATCGAGGATACGCGATACCAGCAGGCGGCCCGCCTCATGCGTGTCCTGGCGGATCGTGGTGAGCGTGGGCGTCGACAATCGGCTCAGCAACATGTCATCATAGCCGGTCACCGAAACGTCACCCGGCACCGACAAGCCTGCCTTGCGCAAGGCCCGGATCGCGCCAAGTGCGATCAGGTCGGACGAGGCGACGATGCCGTCGAACGCGATATGGCGTCGGATGAGGCGACCGACCGCGGCCTCGGCGGATTCCCATTCGAAATCGACCGGCACGACCAGCTTGGGGTCCTCGTCCAGCCCACTTTCAGCGAGTGCTTCGCTATAGCCGGCGCGGCGTTGCATCGCCTCCGGATCAGTGCTTCCCAGATAGAGGATCTGCTTGCGCCCCAGTCGGGCGAGATGGAGCGTCGCGCGGCGCCCACCGAGCAAATTGTCCGAGCCGACCGAGGTGTAACGCTGCCCCGGCATCTGCGCCCCCCACACCACGAAGCGCGCATTGGTGCCGGCGAGCTGGTTGAGGGCTTCGTGCAGCATCGACTGGCCGATGAAGATCACCCCGCTCGCGCGGCTGGTGGTGGTGGCATGGACCAGGTCGTCATAGTTGGTCGGCGCGATATGGCTGACGGTGAAGTCGCAGTCGCGCGCGCGCGCCGCCTCGCCGATGCTGGCGAGCAATTCCAGGATGAACGGGTGCGACAAGGGTAGCGGCCGCCCGCGCATGTGCGGCGTGACGATCGCGATCGAGCCTTCCGCCCCGATCGGGCCAGCCGGCATATAATGGCGGAAGGGATAATTATGCTCGCGTGCCAGCGCCCAGATGCGCTGCTTGGTGCGCGTGCTGATCAAAGGCTGGTCGTTCAGCGCGCGCGAAACCGTCGACGCCGACACGCCCGCCAGTCTCGCCAGATCCTCCAGCGTGGTATTGTTGTTGCTACCGCTGCCCATGCCGCCCTAGCCTAATGAAACACAAAGGGTGGCACTCGACCATCCCAAATGCAGTGGAGGGGAGTTTTGCCAGCGAGCGACGCCATCGCGACGGTCGAGGCGGCCCGCCAACCTGGCCGCCCGCATCTTTCGCTGCAGCAGATCTGGAATATGTGCTGCGGCCTTTTCGGCGTCCAGATCGTCTGGGGCCTGCAGAACGTCAACACGAGCCGCATCTTTCAGACGCTCGGCGCCGACGTCGACCGATTGGCGATATTGTGGATCGCGGCACCCATAACCGGCCTGCTGGTCCAGCCGATCATCGGTCATTGGAGCGACCGCACCTGGGGCCACCTTGGTCGACGGCGGCCCTATCTGCTCGGGGGATCGATCCTGACCGCGCTCGCCTTGCTGGTAATGCCCAATGTCTCGACGCTGTGGGCGGCGAGCGTGATGCTGTGGCTGCTGACCGGATCGATCAACATCGCGATGGAACCGTTCCGCGCACTCGTCGCCGATACCCTGCCCGACGATCAGCGCACCGCAGGATTCGCGATGCAGGTCTTCTTCATCGGTGTAGGCGCGGTCTTCTCCTCGGCCCTGCCGTGGGTGCTGACCAACTGGTTCGGGGTGAGCGGTCAGGCCGCGCCCGGCATGCTGCCGCAATCGGTGCGGATCGCTTTCTATATCGGCGCGGCCTGCCTGATCGCGGCGGTCGCCTGGACCGTGCTCACAACGCACGAACGCCCGCCCGAGAGCCTCGCCGCCGACGCGCCCGATCAGGCCGAACATGCCGTGCCGACCGAGGAGGGCGCGGCGGTGCTGGTGCGCAGCGGGTTGCTGTGGATCGCTGGCGGATGCGCGATCGGTATGCTGGCCGTTACGCGCCATTACGAGCGCGAGATCTATGTGCTGGCGGGAATTGCCGTCGCATTCGGCATGGCGCAGCTCGCGGCGGTGTGGCTGCGGCGCGGCGGCCGCACCGCGATCGGCCTGCTCGAGATCGTCGAGGATATCTTGCACATGCCCCCCGTGCTGGCGCGGCTCGCGATCGCGCAATTCTTCACATGGTTCGGGCTGTTCGCCTTGTGGATCTATGCGATCCCGGCGGTCGCGCTGCGCCATTTCGGCACGCGCGACGCCAGCTCCGCCGCGTACAATGCGGCTGCCGACTGGGTGGGTGTCTTGTCCGCGGGCTATAACGGCGTGGCGGCGGTGGTCGCGCTGCTGCTCCCCGTTGTCGCAACGCGCATTGGTCGACGCGCGAGCCATGCCTGGTGTCTGATCCTGGGTGCCTTCGGGCTGACCGGCTTCCTCCTGATCGACCATCCCGTGATGCTGTGGATACCGGCAGTCGGGATCGGCTGCGCCTGGGCATCCATCCTGTCCATGCCCTATGCGATGCTGTCCGCTGCGGTGCCGCCGCGCAAGATGGGCGTCTATATGGGCATCCACAACATGTTCCTGGTGCTGCCGCAACTGATCGCGGCGACCGTCCTCGGCCCGCTGGTGCGCAATGTATTTGGAGGCCAGGCGATCCTCGCGCTTGGGCTCGCTGCCGGCGCGCTCGCGCTGGCTGCGGCCTGCGTGCTCTTCATTCCCGCGCCGGACGCCGGCCGCACAACCTGACCCCACGGCGGGTGCCGCCGGTCGCTGTCGAGCATGACGCGAATCAGTGCTGCTCATATTTTGCAAATCTATGCGGAAAACTCGCGCACAATCAATGCAAATTTTGCATAAATGGCTAAAGTATGCACGAGCAAGCGCTATCGCAATTCCACCAAAGGCTTCCCCTACTCCTGCTCAACACATTGATACTTTGCCATTAATCGACTAGGTAGCGGTATCAGAAAGCGCACCGCAAATTATGCAAGAATTCCGCTTGCCTATTGCGCAAATTCCCGCAATTTTACGCAAACAGAAGCATGGGCCGATCGAACCCGTGCGATACGCGGCACGGTATGGCGGCGCCACGCAGCGCCCCGACCGAGAGGAGAAGGGTTGATGCGATCGTCGACAGGGAGAGCCCGCGCCGTTCGACGGCCACCGGCGGCCGTACGCCGCCCTGCCCTGTTCCGTCGCAATCCTGATTTTCCGGGCGTCGGCCCGGCGCGGGCCGGCACACCGGCCAGGTGAACCGAACAAGCCCCGCAAAGGGGCAACAAGGCAAGAGGGGAGAAACAATGGTGGAGACGAAGTTGAGCCCGAGCCGCGCCATCGGGTTGCGCGCCGGCGTATCGCTGATGGCGGTCGCGCTGGTCGGCATGGCCGGACCGGCATGGGCGCAGGAGGCGACGGCACCCGCGCAGAGCCAGCAATCTTCCACGCCCGGCATCGCCTCCGATGCGGCCGCGAGCGACGACAGCGCAGCGGAGGTCGTCGTCGTCGGCGTGCGTGCCGCGCTCGCGACCGCCCAGAACATCAAGAAGAATGCCGATACGTTCGTGGATTCGATCACGGCGACCGATATCGGCGCCTTCCCGGACAAGTCGGCGGCGGAATCGCTGCAGCGCATCCCCGGCATCACCGTCAACCGGCTGCAGTCCGCAGACGACAGCACCCACCCGTCGGGCGAGCCGACCGGGGTGCTGGTGCGCGGGCTTCCGCAGGTTCGTACCGAATTCAACGGGCGCGACAGTTTCTCGGCCGACAGTGCGCGCGGTCTGCAGTTCAACGACGTCTCGCCCGAGCTGCTTGCCGGCGTCGACGCGTACAAGAACCAGACCGCGGACATGATCGAGGGCGGCCTCGCCGGTACGGTCGACCTGCGTACGCGACTGCCGTTCGATCAGAAGGGCCTGCTCGTCACCGGCAATGTTCGCTACAATTACGGCGATCGCTCCAAGCGCTGGACGCCGGAATTCTCGGGCCTGGTCAGCGATACATTCGAAACCGAAATCGGCCGTTTCGGCTTCCTCGCCGATTATGCGCAGAGTCATGTCGTGACGCGCACCGAAAGCGTCATCATGGACAAGATCGATACCTATTGCACCGCGGGCTTCGGCAGCGCGTCGGCGGGGGTCGTCAGCGACGGCAAGGTCAATTGCACCGCCAACCCGTTCGGCGGCACCGGCTGGGCGCTGGTTCCCGACGGCATCCGTTATTCGCAGGTAGATTATGACCGCAAGCGCCGCGGTCTTGCCCTCGCTGGCCAATATGAGACCAACGACGGCAAGTTCCGCGCGACCGTCCAATATCTCGACTCCAAGTATCGCAATGCGTGGTTCGAGCGGGCGAGCCATGCGATCCTGGAGGGCACCTATTTCGGCACGCCCGCCTTCAACCCGCGCACGGGCAGCATCCTCGGCCCGGCCAACGGCAGCCCGGCCCTCACGTTCGGCGCGGACGGCATGCTGGAATCGGGCATCCTGACGCAGCCGCATGGGAGCTTCGGCGGCACCTATGAGAGCGTGCAGGCCGCGATCAACGCCGGCTCGGCTGTGCCCGGCGTCCCCTTCGTCAATTATTGCGGAAACGGGGTGTGCGGCGCCAACCCCCGCGACGGCCTCTATTTCCAGAACGAGGCGCGTAATTTCGCGCATCGCGAGGGTACCAAGGACCTGTCGGGCAGCATCAAATGGGATCCGATCGACCGGTTGCACGTCAGCCTGGATGGGCAATATATCAAGGCGTCGACCTACAATAACGATATCCTGGTCGCGACCGGATCGATGGCCAATTACCAGTATAGCGTGAGCGGCGACGGCACCCCCCAGGTCAAGCTGCTGCCCGGCTCCAACGTCAATTATGCGGCGGGCGCGCTCGCCAATCCGCACAATTACTGGATCCCGTTCATCCAGGGCCATGTCGAGGACAATGATGCGCACGAAACCGCGATCCGCGGCGATGTGGGTTACGATCTCGACAAGGGCGGCTGGCTCGACTCGCTGAAGGTCGGCGTACGTTATGCCGACCGCAGCCAGACGGTGCGCTATTCGACCTTTAACTGGACGCCGATCGCGGCACCCTGGAACTGCAACGGGCCGGGCTTCAATATCGATAATACGTCGGGCGGTGCCTATCCCACCAACAGCGGCAATTGCGGCGGCAATGCCGGCCATCCCGACTTCAAGGGCTATGGCGCGGGAATCTGGGAATCCTACGATCTGGGCAGCAATTTCTACGGTAGCGGCACCTATCCCAACGGACCGTTGGTTTACCTGAACCGCGACACGCTCAAGGATTATGGCAAGCTCATCCAGTCGCTGAGCGGGGCCACCACCAACTCGCCGCTCGCGCCCGGCTATACCGCCATCTGCGATCGGCCGGAGGCAACCGAAGGCTGCTTCACCCCGGGCGAGATCATGCACGTCCGCGAGAAGACCGAGGCGGCCTATGCGATGCTGCGCTTCGGCGGGCCCGACCGCGAGATTTTCGGCGGTATCAACGTGCAGGGCAATATCGGCGTGCGCTTCGTGCGAACGACCGAGATCGCCTCCGGCAGCGTCGCCTTCCCTTCTGCGGATACGTTCAACAATCTCGCGCCCTGCGGCACGCCGCTCAGCGGGACCAACGTCGTCAATCCTGCCTGTTACCTCACGAGCGCGGTCCGCGCGTTCGCCAACGGCGCCTCGACACCCAACAGCTACAAGGTGTCGCACAACAACTGGCTGCCGAGCTTCAACCTGCGCTTGGGGCTGGATCAGCGGGACTTCATCCGTTTTGCCTATTCGCGGGCGATCTCACGGCCGGACTTCGGTTATCTGCGCAACAATGTCGCGATCAACCCGCCGATCATCAATGCCGGGCCGGACTCGCCTTATGTGGTCTATAATGCGCCCGGCGCAGCACACACGGCGGCGAACGTAACCGGCTATAATTTCGTCTTCCTCGGCAATGCCGGCAATACCGGGTTGAAGCCGATGTGGGCGGATCAGTTCGACCTTTCGTTCGAACGCTATGTCGGGCGGAACAGCTCGCTCGCACTCGGCGCCTTCTACAAGAGGCTTCACGACACGTTCGGCTACGGCCAGTTCAACCGCGATTTCACCAACGGCAGTTCGACCGGCACGGTGCAGATCCGCGGTCCGATGAACTTCAAGGACGGCGGCAAGATCGCCGGCTTCGAGGCTTCGTTTCAGACCTTCTTCGACTTCCTGCCCGGCCTGCTGAGCGGCCTGGGCGCGCAGGCGAACTACACCTATGTCCACCAGTCGGGGATCAACAATTCGAACCTGATCAACGCCGCGTCCGGCGCGGACGTGGGCGCGGTCGGCGCGGGCCAGCCTTCTTTGGCAGGCACGGGCTCGGTGATCGACTCGCACCGCCTGCAGGGCGTCTCGACCCACACGTTCAACCTCGTGGGCCTGTACGAGAAGGGGCCGGTCGGCCTGCGTGTCGCCTACAATTGGCGCTCGCGTTACCTGACCGACAATCTCGACTGCTGCATCGGCTTGCCGGTGTTCCAGAAAAGCGCGGGCTTCCTCGACGGCTCGATCCGCTTCTCGCCCAACAAATGGCTGGAGCTATCGGTCGATGCGTCGAACCTGCTCAACACCAAGACGGTCTATCAGCAGGAGGTGTTCGGGGACTCGCCCCAGACGCCGGGCGCCAAGCCGGTCTATGTCGACTCCGCCTGGAACCGCGTCGACCGGCGCTACCAGTTCGGTGCGCGCGTGAAGTTCTGATCCTCCCAAGGACAACTGGCGTCGTCACGGTTACATCCCTGACGACGCCTTCTTGGGTACAGCCGGGCGAGGGACATGAAGGCGGACCGATACAATCCTGTCCGGGTCGTGATCGTCGGCGGAGGCACCGCCGGCTGGATGACCGCCGCCGGGCTCGCGCGTTTGCTGGCACCGGCCGATTACGACCTTATTTTGATCGAATCCGACGAGATCGGCACGGTCGGCGTTGGCGAGGCGACGTTGCCGCATATCAAGACATTCAACGAACTGCTCGGCATCGACGAAGCGCAGTTCATGCGCGACACCAAGGCGACGTTCAAACTGGGGATCGAGTTCGTCGGCTGGGACCAGCCTGGGCAATCCTACATCCATCCGTTCGGGACGTTCGGCGAGCCCTGGGCGGGCGTCGACTTCCAGCATCATTGGACACGTGCGATGCTCGCGGGGAAGGATGTGGGGCCGCTGTTCGACTATTCCTACGCAGTCCAGGCGGCGGCGCGGGCGGCGTTCGAATTTCCGAACGAGGACCCGAAGTCGATCCGTTCGACCTATTCCTACGCCTATCATTTCGATGCCGGCCTCTACGCCAATTTCCTGCGCGGCTGGGCGATCGCGCGCGGCGTGACGCGGATCGAGGGCAAGATCGTCGATGTCCGCCGCGACGGTGGCTCGGGGGACGTCGATCGCCTGACGCTCGAATCCGGGGCGGTGGTCGAAGGCGACGTCTTCATCGATTGCTCGGGCTTCCGCTCGCTTCTGCTCGGCCAGACGATGGGCGTGGCCTGGAATGAATGGAGCAAATGGCTGCCCTGCGATCGGGCGATGGCGATGCCGTGCGCACGGACCGAGCCTTTGGTCTCCTATACACGCGCGACCGCGCAGCGTGGCGGATGGACCTGGCGGATCGGGCTGCAGCATCGCACCGGCAACGGCATGGTCTTTTCGAGCGCCTTCTGCTCGGAGGACGAGGCGCGCGAGACGCTGATCGGCGCGGTCGATGGCGCACCGATCGGCGAGCCGCGGCTGCTGCGCTTCCAGGCGGGGCGGCGCGCCAAGGGCTGGGAGGGCAATGTCATCGGCATCGGCCTTGCCGGCGGCTTCCTCGAGCCGCTGGAATCAACCAGCATCTTCCTGATCCAGGCGGCAGTGGTCGACCTTGCCAATCTGATGCCGACGCGCGGCGGGATCGACCGGCGGCTCGCGGACGAATTCAACCGGCTGTACGAGGTCCATTACGACCGCACGCGCGACTTCCTTGTGCTCCATTATTGCGCCAACCGGCGGACGGGCGAGCCGCTGTGGGATCATGTCCGCAACATGCGGCTGCCCGACAGCCTGGCGCACAAGATCGCCTTGTTCGAGGCGTGTGCGGCGGCGCCCGATTACAAATATGGGCTGTTCTCGCGCGACAGCTGGCTGGCGGTGCTGATCGGACAGGGGGTGGTCCCGCGCGGGTATAACAGGCTCGCCGACCGGCTGCCGGCGGATGAGCTTTCCACCAGGCTGCGCGACCTGCGGCGGCGGATCCGCGCCAATGTCGATGCGATGACCGATCATGCCGGGTTCGTCGCGGCCTACTGCCCGGCTCCCGTGCCCGATACGCCATTGGAAAGCGCGGCATGAGTGCGCCGCTCCGCAATCGCGTGGTGGTGGTCGGGCGCGACGCCGCCTTGTGGCTGTCGGCCAATGTTATCCGCGCGGCGCTCGGCGCTTCCGGCGTCACCGTCATCGCGGTCGAACTGCCCGGCCAGCTGACGGACGCGGATGTCCACGCGACGCTGCCGCCGCTTGAGGCGCTGCACAACCAGCTCCGGATCGACGAGGCGGCTTTGCTGCGGACGCTCGGCGGAGCCTTCACGCTCGGCCAGAATTTCGTGGAAGCGGGCAAGGCGGGGACTGCGTTCCTCCACGCTTATGGCGGCTACGGGACCGCGATCGATGGGCGCGATTTCTTCGCTTATTGGCTGAAGGCGCGTGGGCTGGGCCTGCCGGTCGGGCTCGAGGATTTCTCGCTTACCGCCGCGGCCGCGCGGCAGGGGCGGTTGCTGATCCCGGACGACGAGACCGAGAAATATGGCCGTAGCGATTATGGCTATCATCTGCCGGCTGCGGCCTATGCCCGCAACCTGAAGCGCCTGGCGGGCGATGACGGCATCACGATCCATCAGACGGATGCGATCGAGGTGGTACGCGGCGATGCCGGCGTCGCGGCGATCGCGTTCGACGGGCAGAGGATCGAGGGCGACCTGTTCGTCGATGCGACCGGCGACGGGCTGCTGATCGACGCGCTCGGCGGTGCGCGCGAAAGCTGGAAGAGCAGTTTCCCCGCCGACCGGGTGCTGGTCGGGAGCGCGCCCCCCTTTGCGGCGATCCCGGCTTATGCGGAAATACGCAGCCACGCGCAGGGCTGGACCGGCCTCTATCCGAGCCAGGCGCAGACCCATGTCGTCCAGGCTTTTGCGAGCGGTCTGTGTTCGGACGAGGAGGCCTATCGCGCGGCGGCCGAAACCGCCGGCCTCGCCCTGCGCGACGCCACGGTGCGCAGGCTCGATCCGGGCATGCGGGCGGACGCGTGGGTTCGCAACGTCGTCGCGATCGGCCAGTCGGCCGCCGCGTTCGATCCGCTCCACAATGTCGATCTGCTGGCGGTGCAGTCCGGCCTGATCCAGCTGCTGGCTTTCTATCCGATTGCGTCCGATTGCTGCGCCGAGCGCGCCGAATATAATCGGCAGATGCGCGCGACCTACGCGCGGCTGCGCGATTTCCAGGCGCTGCATTACCGGATCAACACCTATGGCGGAGCCTTCTGGGCGCAAGCGCGCCAAACCGGGATTTCGGCTGAGCTCGCGCATCGGATCGCGCTGTTCCAGTCGCGCGGCGAGATCGCGGCTTACGAGGAGGAGAGCTTCGCGCCCGACAGCTGGCGCGCATTCTTGGTCGGGCATGGACTGGTGCCCGACAGCTATCTCCCCGTGATCGACCGCACCCCGCCTGAGGAGATCAAGACGCAGTTCCGCCATATGCTCGGCTTTGTGAAGGAGCAGGTGCTGCGCCAACCGACGCATGACGCCTACCTCCAGAGCATAGCGCGGCGCGGCCATGGGTGAGGTGCTGCGCATGGCTCCGGTGGCGCCCGGGGACCTCGACGCCTTGCCGCGTGTGGCCGAGCAAGGGATGCCGGGCCCGTCCGATTTCGCGGCCCTGGTCGCGGCCGAACAGCCGGTCGTGCTGCGCGGATTGGTCGATCGCTGGCCGGCGGTGGAGGCCGGACGCACGCCCGCCGCGATGTTGGCTTACCTGAAGGCAATGGACCGGGGCGCTTTCGCGCCGGTAATGGAGGCACCCGCCGCGAGCGGCGGCCGCTTCGCCTACGGCCCCGATCCGAGCGAGTTCAGTTTCACCAGGAGGCGCGCGCCGATCCGCGAGACGCTCGACCGGATCGAGCGCAATCTCGGCCGGCGCAACGCGCGCTATGTGGCCATCCAGATGCTGCCACTGGCGGACAGCCTGCCCGAATTCGGGCTGCGCAACCCGATGCCGCTGCTGCCTGCGGATGTCGGACCGCGGCTGTGGATCGGCGGCCCGGTCAGGACGCAGACGCATAATGATCGCGACCATAATCTCGCCTGCGTGATCGCGGGGCGGCGCAGGTTCGTGCTGTTTCCGCCCGAACAGCTTTCCAACCTCTATGTCGGACCGCTCGACAATCCGCCGCCCTTGTCTTTGGTCGATCCGGAGGCTCCCGATTTGGAGCGCTTCCCGCGTTACGCGGCCGCCATCGCGGCGGCGCGGGTTTGCTGGCTGGAGCCCGGCGATGCGGTGTTCCTGCCCAAATATTGGTGGCACCATGTCACCTCGCTCGGCCCTTTCAACGCGATGGTCAATTACTGGTGGGGTGATGACGCGACCGGGCTGGAGCGGCCCAACGACCTGTTCCTGACCGCCTTGCTCGCCTTCAGGCATCTGCCGCCCGGCGAGCGCATTTATTGGCGCGAGATGTTCGAGACGCATGTGTTCGGCGATGTCGAGGCGGGTGCCGCCCATATCCCGGAAGAGCTGCGCGGCCCGCTCGGCCGGATGAACCCGCGCCAGCGCGCGGCGCTGCGCCAGCAATTGCTGATGGCCTTCCTCAAATCCTCATGATCCCCCTTTCGAGAAAGAGATCGGTGCTGATGATCCCGCGTATTTCTGTCCTGCTGGCTGCCCTTGGCTGCGCCGCCGCATCGGCCGCGACCCCGCCCGAATGCGTCCAGTCGCCCGCCAAGCTGATCGAGCTTTGCACCTGGGTCGATGGCGGCCAGGCCTGGTATGCGGTCAGCCGCAAGGGCGTGCCGGTGCTCGCGCCCTCAACCATGGGGCTGAGCTTCAAGGGCGAGGGAGAGCCGCGCTATACGGGGCTGTCCAATCCGCGCCGGGCGGCGTCGAACACGACCTGGGAGCAGCCGTGGGGCGAGCAGCGGGTGATCCGCGACAATCACAACGACCTGACCGTCACGATCGCGGGCGACACGCCGCTCACCAGGCATTTCGACGTGACCTTCCGCCTGTTCGATGACGGGTTCGGCTTCCGTTATACCTATGATGCGATTCCGGCGGGGCAGCCGGTTTCGGTAACCGGCGACCACACCCAATTCGCGACCGTCGGCGCCTATCAGGCCTGGTGGTACGAGGGGCTCGGCCAAGAGCGCGACGAATATCTCTACACGCAGACCGATGCGCGCCGGATCACGCTTGCCGAGACGCCGCTGACGCTGCGCGGCGACAAGAACGGGCTCTATTTCTCCTTCCACGAAGCGGCCCTGGTCGATTTCCCGAGCATGCTGCTGCGGGGCAATGGCACCGGCACGCTCAGCGCCTGGCTGATGCCGTGGCCGGACGGGGTGCTCGCGCGCAAGACGGGACCGTTCACCGGCCCGTGGCGCACGATGCTGATCAGCGACAGCGCGGGTGGGCTGGCGGACAGCCGCGTCGAACTCAATCTCAACGAGCCGAGCAGGATCCCGGATATCGGCAAATGGTTCAAGCCGGGCAAATATGTCGGCGTGTGGTGGGAGATGCACCTCAACCATTCGACCTGGGGGAGCGGGATGCGCCACGGCGCCAACACCCAGAATGTCGAACACTATATGGATTTCGCGCAGAAATACGGCTTCGACGGCGTGCTGGCGGAGGGCTGGAACGAGGGTTGGGATGGCAGATGGATCGACAATGGCGACAAGTTCAGCTTCACCACCCCCTACCCCGATTTCGACCTGACCGGCATCACCGCTTACGGCAAGGCGCGCGGCGTCTATCTGATCGGACATAACGAGACGGCGGGCGCCGTGCCAAATTACGACCGCCAGCTCGAAGCGGCGATGACGCTCTACGAGAAGGTCGGCATCCCGGTGGTGAAGACAGGTTACGTCCATCATAGCGGGGACATTGTCGACGATCAGGGCGGCCTGCAATGGTTCGCGGGCCAGTATATGGTCCGCCACAATCTCCATGTCGCCGAGGTCGCGGCGCGGCATCATATCGCGATCGACGCGCATGAGCCGGTCAAGGATACGGGTCTCAGGCGGACGTGGCCCAACATGATCGCGCGCGAGGGTGCGCGCGGGCAGGAATATAATGCGTGGGGCACGCCCACCAATCCGCCGGAACATGTCACGATCCTGCCCTTCACGCGGCTGCTCGGCGGCCCGATGGACTATACGCCGGGTATCTTCGACCTCGCGCACGGCAAGGACGCGGTGGATCGCCGCGTGCAATCGACGCTGGCGACCCAGCTCGCCGAATATGTCGTGATCTACAGCCCGGTGCAGATGGCGGCGGACCTGCCCGAAAACTATCTCGCGCACCTCGATGCGTTTCAGTTCATCCGCGACGTTCCGGCGGACTGGGAGACGTCGAAGACGCTGCAGGGCGAGATCGGCGACTATATCGTGGTCGTGCGACAGCCACGGGGTGGCAAGGACTGGTATCTGGGCGCCGTCACCGACGAGAATGCGCGCACCTTGACGCAGCCGCTGACCTTCCTGACCCCCGGCAAACATTACGAGGCGCAGATCTATCGCGACGGACCCGGCGCGGACTATCGCACCAATCCCGTGAGCTATCAGATCGTGAAGCAGGAGGTCACGGCAAAGAGCGTACTGACGATCGCGATGGCACCGGGCGGTGGGCAGGCCATCCGCTTCAAGGCGCTGGAGTGATCGGCTTCTGAGAGCCTGTGCCATCGGCCGGCAGCGTGGCAGGCCGCAGAGGCCGAACGGCCCCGGTGCGATTGCGCGCCAGGGAACGTCAGAAGACTGCTTTTCGCGCCGCTATGGTCAATGGGTGCCGGTCCACAACCGGACCAAGTTCATTCACATCCGCTTTGCGCCCTCATCTCAGTCGTTCGAAGGCTCGACCGAATTTCGTAAAAGCGGTCATCCTCCCATGACGCGGCACGGGCATTCATCTTGAGCCATTCTAGCGGCGGGACATCGCTCCCAAATACGAACGCGCTTATCGGGCGGCAGATACAGCATATCGCCCGGCTGGACGTTGAACGCGCGATACCAGGCGTCGATGCGATGGTCGACTGCCATTCGCGCGTTCGTCCAAATATAACCTCATCGCCAAGACGAAGCCCAAGCGCAGCGGACCGCGCTTTCTCTGCCTCGTTCAACCGCATGGCGAGCGCCGCTGTCGATGCGTCGGTCGAAGTTCGATCTGCAAGTACTTCAAGATACTAATCATTCCGATCAAACGCTCCGGCGGAAGGATCGCGCATTTCTGCCCCAGAAGCGGTGGCGCTGCAAACTTACCCAAGGTCGGCGCCCCGCCGGTGGAGGCGATTGCACGATTGAAGCCTGACCGCTCCCGATCGGCTCCAAGCCGGTCGGAACGGTCCGTCAGTATTTGCCACGCGTATTCACTGATGATCACGATGCCGCTTGCGCCGGCGCCACGGGCGCGCGCGACGCTACTCGCAAGCGAACTTGCACCACCACCGCCAGAGCCCGGCGCAATCGCCGCATTCCCGGCCGCGTTTCCGCCCGCAAAGTGCGTCCACCACCCATTTAAGATTTACCCCGGTTCCCGGCTACGAATTCGAGCCATGCCTCCCGCAAGAAGGGGATTACCTAGGCCCACCCGCCTTTGATCTGACTGATCGTTCAGCTATGCAGGAAATGTATAGATAGCGACTTGCGCGAAGGATAACGGATCATGCGGCGGCCTCCCAGTTTGACGAGCCTGCGTCTGTTCATGCAGGTCGCCAATCGCAGGAGTTTCAGCGAGGCTGGTCGCGTCGCGAATATCTCGCAGCCCGCCCTCAGCCGCACGATCAAGCTGCTCGAGGAAGAGCTTGGGGTGCGCCTGCTCGACCGCAATTCGCGCAACGTGACGCTCACCTCTGCCGGCGAGGCATTGCTGCCGATCGTCGAGCGCCTCACCGCGGATTTCGACGGCGCCTTCCACGAACTGGCGGAAACCTTTTCCGGCGCGCGCGGCCGCGTCGTGGTCGGGGTATTGCCGTCGGTCGCGGCGGCGCTGCTGCCGCGCGCGATCGCCAGCTTCCAGCCCCGATATCCGCAGGTGGAACTGATCCTGCGCGATCAGATTTCGGGGGCGCTTTACCAGCAATTGAGCGAGCGCCAGCTGGATCTGGCCATCACCACGCCCCCAAATGTCGAAGGCGTTCGGTTCGACCCGCTGTTCGACGATGACTGGATGCTGGTCTGCCCGGCCGGCAGCAAGTTCGACAGGCCCGGACCCGCGCGATGGTCCGAGTTCGAGGGCGAGCAGTTCATTGCGATGGCACCGCGCAGCAGCGTGCGCGACCTGACCGATCAGGCGATGGCCAAGGCCGACGTCAAGGCGCGCTTGCTGTTCGATTGCACCCAACTCGCGACCGTCGGCGCGCTGATCGCCGCCGGGCTCGGCATCACCGCGCTGCCGCGCACCACTGTGGGAATGCTTCAAGCGGGTGCGCTGACCGCGCGGCTGCTGATCGAGCCGAAGATCGAGCGGACGATCGGGCTCGCGCGGCTGGAAGGGCGCACCCTCTCGCCTGCGGCCGACGCCTTCGTCCGCCATCTTGAGACCGAGCTGCGCGGGAATCTCGCAGCTGTCCCGGGATCGGCCTGATCGGGAACACGGATCTGGGGAGGACGCCAGCCCTCCCCCATCTCCTCCCGGATCGTCAGAAGTTGAGCGTCAGCTGCGCCGTGTAGGTGCGGCCGAATGGGTTCGAATAGGCGCCGTTGAAGGACCCCTGGCTCGTGATCACGGTCGGGGGGTCGCGATCGAACAGATTCTGCAGCGTCAGCGACGCCCGCATGCCCTTCACCACGCCCAAGGCAGGTGACCTGAACTCGGTTCCATAGCCAAGCGTCATATCGAACGTCGTCCAGCTTCCCACCTTGCGCGGCGCGACCGTGTTGTTGCGGTTATCGATCGCCAGATCGTTGGTGTAGGAGCCGGTATAGTTCGCGAACAAATTGCCGCTGATCCCGTGCCACAGCACGCCGAGTGAGCCACGGCCACGCCATTCGATCGGGGTATTGTAGAAACCCAACCGGTCAGTGAAGGGCTGGCCCTTGGCCACCTGCTCCTTGTCGCTGATCGTCCAGCTGGCGGCCGCGGACGCGTTCACGGCCACTTCGCCGAACAGATGATTGTAGGTCATTGTCCCGTCGAGGCCATCCTGCTTGGTCGCCGCAAGGTTGGTGTTCCGCTGGTCGACCAGCACATTGACCGCGCAAAAGTTGGGAATACCGCCATACAGATTGGTTCGCGCCAGATAGCTTGCCAGGATCGGATCCGCTGAGGCCGTGCTGGAATTGGAGCAGCTCGCAGGATTGTTGATCGGGAAGACATAGGCCGCATAGCCGGCATAACCGGGGTAAAGGCCGGCCAGGTAAGCGTTGATCGCGTTGGGCGACGAGATCCGGTCGCTATATTTGATCCGGTAATAGGTACCCTCGATCGTGAAGTCGCCGAGCTTCAGCGCGCCGCCGAACGACCAGGTCGTCGCCTTTTCGGGCTTCAGGTCGGGATTGGAGCCGAGGAACAGGGCGACGTTCGCCAGCGTCAATCCCGCCCCCGGCAGGTTCAGGAAGCCGTTGGTGACACGCGGATCCTTGTTGGTGCCCGGGAAGGAAAAGGACGAGGTGTAGGAATAGAGGTTCACGTCGGGGAGCGACGGCGCGCGGAACGATCTGCCCCACGAGCCGCGCAAGCTCAGCGCGTCATTGACCTTCCAGGTGCCGCCGAACTTGGGGTTGGTGGTCTTGCCGACGTCGGAATAATGATCGTAGCGCACCGCGCCGTCGAAGGTGAGGCTTTGCATCAGCGGCACGCTCATCTCCTCGCTGACGATCGGGAAATAGAGTTCGCCGTAGGCCGACCAGACGGTGCGGCTTAAATAGCTCTTCTGCTTGTCCGTATCGAGGATGAAGCCGTTATCGTTGTTGCGATTGGCGCCGTTGATGTTGAAATTATAGGCCTTGTCGCGCTCGGCGCCGACGGCGGCCCGCACCGAACCGGCGGGCAGCGAAAAAAGCGGGCCGTCGAGCTTGACCACCGCATCGTCGATGCCGTTGCCGCTCTTCTGGACATTGTCGCCGAGGAAGGTCGCGATCTGCGAGGCCGACAGCGGCGCACTGCTGAGCGGATTGATCGCGCCGAGATTGATTTGATATTGCAACGCGGTCGGGTTCACGTTGAGCCCGGTCTGGCAATAATTGCAGGCCTTGTCCCGGCCATACGTATAATAAGCCTCGGCCTTCCAGCTTGCCGGAAGCTTGACGCGTACGCCGCCGGTCAGGCTGTAGGTTCGCGACGTGTTATCGAAATTGCTCGACCCGATGTCCTTGATCGCGCTGTACTGCACATTCAGCGCCGCGCCGGGGCCCACGCCGGGGATGCCACTGATATAATAAGGATTGGGGGTTGCGGTCGCCGCGCCCGTCGCATCAAGCAGGAAAGGCGACAAGGTCACGTTCCTGATCTCGGTATTGATCGACCGAGAGAAGGTGTGGCGGTGGCTGTACGTGCCCTGCAGGAAGGCTTCGACGCGCGGTCCCAGCTCCTGGTTCATGAACAGGGTCAGCTGATGCCGGTCCACCCGCCCGGTATAGTCGCTATAATCGGATGAATCGGCGAGGTTGGGCTGATTGAGCAGTAATTGGCCCGGCGTCAGCCCGACATTGCTGCCCTGGGGCAGGCCGTAATAAGTGTTGGCACCGGCCAGCGGCAGGACCGGATTCACCGCGCCGTTGGCATTGGCGACATAGATATTGGCCGGCCCGGCGAGCGTCGCGCTCGTCCCGTTGAGCCGCGCATCGGGGCCTCCGAGCGCCGTGCGGTTCTGGCGGAGAAACTTGTTCCTGCCCGCCAGATAGGGATTGCGGTGAGCATATTCGTAGCTGACCAGGATATTGCCACTGCCGAAGCCACCCAAATCGCCCCACGTCTTGCCCGCGGTCAGCGACGGGGCATATTCGACGCCGCCGACCTGGTTGGTGACGCGCGTGGAAGCCTCGATCCCGTCATAATCCTTGCGCAGCACGAAATTGACCACGCCGGCGACCGCGTCCGATCCGTAGACTGCCGAGGCGCCGTCGACGATCACCTCGATCCGGGCGATGGCGGCGATCGGGACCTGATTGGCTTCGGTGAAGTTGGACGCCGCGCCCGTCGCGACGACACGGTGGCCGTCGACCAGTGTCAGGGTTGCCTGCTGGCCAAGGCCGCGCAGGTTGATCGCATTGCCCTGCTGCGAATTGTACGAGCCCTGCGTGCCACCCTCGCGGAAATCGCCCAGATTGCGGACCTGGGGCAGCGTGCGCACCGCGTCGGCGACGCTACTCACGCCGGTCGACAAGATCGTCGCGCGATCCAGCGTGACCGCTTCGCTGCCGACCGGCTTCACGCCCGAAATGTTGGTGCCCGTGACGACAACCTCGTTCGCGTCACCCGTCTTGCTATCTTGCGAAATGTCGCCCTGCTGCGCGATCCGGTCGCCGGCCTCGGCGGTCACGCCCGTCGGCGCGTTGGCGCTGCCGGTCGAATCCGCAGCGTTGCCGCCAGCGGTGGTTGGCGGCGCGGGTGCAGGCGCCTGCGCCAAGGCCTCCGTCGCATAACCAGCGGTGAGCAGCGGCGCAAACGCACTCATCAGTGCGATCAAGCTCGTGGACATGCCACGGACGCGCGAAGACCCGTTCATGATCATTCTCCTCCCAAGTTTATTGGCCGCCAAGACGGCTTCTTTTTCGGGTCTAATCTAAGAGGAGAACGGACTTGGTGAGAATTAGAAATTACGGATCGATCTATAACCAAGTTGAATAGATCGGAGTTTGTTTATATTTCTGCGTGCTAATCAACTGAATACTTTTATATCGACGACGAAAAGCTCGCTGCGCCAGCGCAGCGAGCTCCACCCAGAACGGTTAGGCCGAACCTTTATGGCTTCATTGTAGTAGCCATAAGTGTCGTGGTCGCTGTCAGGCTGGCTGATCCCGCATCCTTCCCTATCGCGAGGCCGTAAGTGCCGGCGGGGATCACCCACCTTTTCCTGGCCGCGTCGAAGTCGGCGACGAGCCGCAGGTCGCCGGCGAGCTTGATCCGCCGGCTCTCCCCGGCAGCGAGCGACACTTTCTGGAACGCGACCAGCCGGCGGGTCGTGCCGCCCGGCCGCCCGGTGAGGTAGAGCTGGACGACGTCCTTACCCGCCTTGCCGCCGGCATTGGTGACGGTGGCCTCAGCTTCGAGCAGCTTGCCGCCGCGCACGACCAACTTGTCGTAGGTGAAGCTGGTGTAGCTCAGCCCGTGGCCGAACCAGTAACGCGGCGTCTCGCCCTTACGGGCGTACCAACGATAGCCGACGTCGCTGCCTTCAATAGTGTAATCCACCGGAACGCGATCGGTCGGGCCGGCGGTCCAGCCGGGGATTGCGGGGCGCGGCAGCTGGCTCTCGCTCATCGGCCAGGTCATTGGCAGCCGCCCCGACGGATTGACCTCACCGGTCAGCACACGCGCAATCGCCTCGCCGCCGCGCGCGCCGCCATACCAAGCCTCGACGATCGCCCCGACCTTGTCCGCCCAGGGCAGTGCCACCGGATTGCCGCTTTCGACCACCACGATCGTGTTGGGATTGGCGGCGGCGACCGCTTGGACCAGCGCATTCTGCCCCATCGGCAAGTCGATGCTCGGCATATCCTCGCCCTCGCCGCTCGGCTGATAGACGAACACGATCGCGACATCGGCATTGCGCGCCGCGGCCGCGGCATTTTCGGGATAGAGGCCGGTATCGAAGGCGACCTGCGCGCCTTTGAGGTGCGACCGCAAAGCCGTGAGCGGCGGGGAAGGATGGAACACCACGTTGGAGAAGGCCGCCATCATGCCTTCGCCGCCGATCGGCACGCTCGCGACCGGCAGGATCGCCTCCTTGCGATAGGGGGTGGTGACCTGCGACGAGCCCGAGCCGGAGGCAACGCCCGCATCGGCATGGCCGCCAATCACCACGATCCGCTTCGCCGAAGCGGCCAGCGGCAGGATGGCGTTGCGGTTCTGGAGCAGGACGATCGCGTCTTCTGCCTCATGTTGCGCCACATCGGCATGGGCGTCGAAATCGATCTGGGCCGGCGTGTCAGTCCGATCGAACAGGCCGGCCGCGAACATCGCGCGCAGCACCCGTCCCGCCGCATCGTCGACGCGCGCTGTCGGGATCTTACCCGCCTTGATCGCCTCCTTGAGCGGCGTGTCGAACCAGATTTTGGCATCGAGCTGCTCGCCCGATTGCTGGTCGAGCCCTCCCATGAAGGCGTCCAGGCTGTGGACTGCGCCCCAGTCCGACATGACGAAGCCCTTATAGCCCCAGTCGCGCTTCAGCACGCGATTGAGCAGCCAGTCATTCTGGCAGGCATAGACCCCGTTCACGAGATTGTAGGAGCACATGATCGAACCCGGCTGTCCGCGCTCGATCGCGATTTGAAAGGCGAGCAGGTCGCTTTCGCGCGCCGCGGCCTCGCCGATGATGGAATCGACCGTATTACGGTTATGCTCCTGGTCGTTGAGCGCATAATGTTTGGCGGTCGAGATCACGCCGGTCGACTGAATGCCGCGGATCGACTCCCCCGCGATCAGCCCAGCCAGCAGCGGATCCTCGCCCGCATATTCGAAATTGCGTCCATTGCGCGGATCGCGCGCCAGATCGACGCCGCCAGCAAGCTGGATATTGATCGTCTTGGCGCGCGCTTCGGTGCCGACGACGCGCCCGCCCTCATAGGCGATCGCAGGGTCGAACGTGGCGGCAAGCGCCAGGCTCGATGGCAAAGCGGTCGACATGTCGCCGGGCCCCCGCACCATCAGCGGATTGGTTACGCCGAGGCTGGCGTCGCTTTCCTGCAGCGCCGGAATCCCCAGCCGTTCAATGCCGGGAATGAAGCCGGCCGAGCCAATCGCACCGGCGGGCAATTTGAAGGGACCGAACGGCATCGCCATCGCGCCGTGGAGCAATGCAACCTTCTCATCGAAGGTCATCTGCGACAGCAGCAGCTTTGTGCGCTGATCCGGATCGAACTGGGCGTTCATCCACGGACGTGCCGCCGGCATTGCGGATTGCGCCCGCACCGGCGGCGCAGCCGTCGCGGCTACCCCGGCCAAGAGCAAAGCGGCGAGCGTCCAGGTCTTCATCTTATCCTCCGGGGTAAGGCTGTGGGCGCCGCCATGCGCGCGGGAGCCGTGAGAAAAGGTGGCCGCGCGCAAGCGAGGCCACAGGGGGAGCTGGGTCGGAATGGCGGAGGCGCCACTCAGAATTTGGCGGTCAGGCGGACATAGGCCTGGCGGCCATAAGGGTCCTCGAGGCTCGACAGATAGCCGGTATACACCGCCTTGGGCGGCGCCCGGTCGAACGCATTGATCATGCCGATCGAGGCTTCGAACTGCTGCTTCGCGCCGAAACGCAGCGCATATTGCCAGTCGACCACCGCCCAGGACCCGACCTTCGGCCGCGTCACGGGCTGGCCGAGCACGATCTGGTAATCGTCGACGACGCTTGAAATGTACCGGACGTCGGCCGTCAGATAATGGCTGCCCATGCTGAGATCGACCGCGCCGATATTGCGCCAGCGGGGCGCGGCCGCCGCCGATCCCGGCGACGTCTGGTAATTGTTGCGGTGGCCAACACCGTTATAGACCGTCGATCCGGTGTCGACGTCGTAGCGGAGCAGATAGCTCAGATTGTCGCGCAGCGTGACGTTCACCCGCGCCAGGTCGAAGCTGTACTGGCCCGCGAAATCGAGCCCCGACGTCTTGGTCCCGCTCGGCGCATTGAACGACGTCACCACCACGCTCTGCGCCACGCCATTGGCATCGCGGATCACCGCCGGCCCGAGCGGATCGGCATTGATGATCGCCTGGGCATTCTGCAGCTGGATCTGGTTGTTATATTTGTAATGCCAGTAATCGACCGAGAGCCGCGCACCCGCGAACGGCAGCAGCGTCGTGCCGATATTGTAGACGTCGGCCTTCTGCGGCTTGAGGTTGGGATTGCCGTAGGTCTGGATCGACCGGAACACGACCGAATGGTCGATCGGATCGATCACATTGCCGACGCCGGTGCCGATCAGGCTGTTGCTGCTATTGGCGATCGAGGGTGCCTGGAACGCCTTGCTGATCGATCCGCGCAGCGACAGGAATTTCGCCGCGCGCCAGTTGACCGCAAGCTTGGGCGCCTTGGCCTTGAACCCGCCATAATCCTCGTAGCGCGCCGCGGCGTCGATGCTCAGCCCGTCGAAGGGCGAGAAATTGGCTTCGGCGAAGACGCTCTTCACCTCGCGCGACAGGTCGGTGTTGCGCGCGGGGCCGTTGAACGCGCCGTAATTGTTCAGATAGAGGTCCGAATAGCGGCTATTCTGGCGCTCCTTGCGATATTGAGCGCCGACCGCGACGTTGATCGGGCGCCCGCTTATGTCGGCGAGCGTACCGTTCACCACGCCTTCGCCGATCAGATATTCGTTGCGCGTCTCGGCAAATTCGTCCGACTGGATGTTGAAGATCAGCGAGGGATCGTTCTTGAGATCGTCCTTCTCGAACGGGCTGAAATAGAGGCAATTGCCGATCCCCGCCAGCGCCCCGCTGCCAGGGCCGTTGAAGCGCTGGTTGCAATTGGGGCCGCCAAAGCCGCTCAGCGCCGCCTGGAACAGGCGCATGTCGGTATCATGGTCGCGATGGACGATCTCGGCACGCGACCAGGTGACGTCGGCGGTGTAATTCCAATGGCCCGCATTGGAGATGTCGCCCCGCGCACCCAGCACGACATGGCGCTGGTTCACCGTGTCGCGCTGGACGTTGTAGGGTGTGCCCGGGATCGACAGCGCGCCGAGCGCGCGGCCGATCCAGCCGACATCCACCCCGAACGGGTTATAGGGATTGGAGGCCGGAACGATCGGCGGCTGCGGCCCATTATGGTTCTGGGCGTAGGCGGGCACGCCGTAGCGGTGCGAATCCTGGTGATAGAAAGCGAGCTCGGCATAGAGAGTCTGCCCCGCGCCGATGTCGTAGCTCGTATCGTTATGGATGAGCAGGCTCTTGGCTTCGGGCCGGATGGGATTCTGCGCCTGAAAGCTGAACTGGCAGGTCCCCAGCCCGAAGGTCGGGCCATTGGCGGGCGGCGTGTAGAGGCTGCTGGTGCCGGGCGCGCCGCAGCCCGGATCGACCACCGTCAGCGTGCCCGCCGCCGATTTGTAGCGATCGTAGAGCGTCGAATAATTGTTGCCGTTGATGATGACATCGCCGCCGCCAGCCGTGTGCGGACGCGACGTGAACATGAAGCTGCCGGGATTGGCGCCCGCGCCGGCCGACGGATTGAAGAAATTAGTGACGCTGCGCTCGGCATTCTGAAGATTGTCCTGCGCGCGAAACTCGATCGAGGTGACCGAGTGCAGTCCGCCGCTGCCGATCCCCACCATGGCCGAAACCTGGCCCTGGGGAGAATCACGGACGTGAGTGAATTGGCCGCTGACCTTGAGGCCCTTGAAGCTCGTATTGGTGATCACGTTGACCACGCCAGCGACGGCATCCGCGCCATAGGTGGAGGAGGCGCCGTCCAGCACCGTCTCTACCCGGCTGATCGCGATCTCGGGCGTGAGGCTGTTGAGGTTCACATAGCCTTCGCTCGGGATCACCCGCCGCCCGTTCAGCAACACCAAGGTCGCGCCTGCCCCAAGCCCGCGCAGATTGGCGGAGCGCGCGTCGCGCGTGTCGACGCCGCCCTTGGCGAGATCCTGCATGCCGCCCTGGCTTCCGACGTTCTGCGGAATGAAGCGGGTCAGATCGCCCAGCGAAACCACGCCCGTCTTGGCGATGTCGGCCTGGGTCGCCGACAGGACCGGTGACGCGCGATCCTCCTGGCGGATATTGCGCAAGAGCGTGCCGGTGATGACGACTTCCTGCGCGGAGGCCGGCGCGGCTGCGTCGGGGCCGGGCGGAATCGAGGCTGCCTGTGCCGCATCGGACGACTGGGCGCGCGCAGCGCTCGCCAGCATCAGCGCCAGGATGGACAGCGATAGTCCACCACATGCCGCGCCACCTCGAAAATGCGGGTTTGCCATCTTTCTCTCCGCTGCCGGGACGGGCCGGACAGAGGAGATGCATGGGAGACAAGGATCCGCGGATCCTTCGCTGGTTGGTGCATCCCCTCTGCACGGCTGGCCGCCGTTGTCTTTCGATGATGATGCTGCGGAGAGTTCCAGAACGGAAATAGAATTTTGGGATGGATTAATTCACTTATTGGATAGATCTCAGACAAGGTGGCGGACCGAAGGCGCGCCATATCGCTGCCCCGATCAAGGGGCCTGAAGGTTCAGGATTTGGCAGAATTTCAAGCGGTTTCGAACGTGACCACCGGTCGGCATTGCTCACGCGGCAACAGGGTCGAGGCGACCGCGATCACCTCACGCGAATTGACGCTCACGCCGCCGCCGCCGGCCGGTCCGTTCGTGTAGAGCGCCTCTACCTCCGCGCCGATGCGCCGCGCCGCGATTGCGGACTCGGTCCGTGCGACGATCCGCGCGCGCACCTCGAGTGGTTCGGGTCCGGTCGCATCGCGCCGGTCGACTGCATCGACGCCGATCAGGTCGCCGCGCCATTCGCGCGTCTCGATGCCGGCGATCTTCAGCCGCTCCTCGACCACCGCGAGCGCAAGCCGCCCGCGCTCGACCGCGCCCGGCCCGGCATAGGAAATCTGCCCCTCGCCGATGAAGCCATCCTTATAGCCGATCGAGACCTTGAGCATGTCGGGCCGCGCGCGGCCCGACGCACCGCTCACCGCGACCCGGTCGGTTCCGGCCTGCGAGAAATGCACGCCGCTGAAGTCGGCGATCACGTCCGCCTGCAGATAAGAAGACGGGTCGAGGATTTCGTAGAGCAATTGCTCGGTACAGGTCGCGACCGAGATCCGGCCGCCGCTGCCCGCGACCTTGCCGAGCACGGCATCGCCCTCCTCGGTAACCTCGGCGAAGGGAAAGCCGAGCCGGGCGAGATCGGGCACGTCCTTGCGCCCGGGATCGGCGAAATAGCCGCCGGTCAACTGGCCGGCGCATTCGAGCAAATGGCCGACCAAAGTTCCGCGGCCCAGCCTGACCCAGTCGTCCTCGGCCCAGCCGAATTCGTGCATCAGCGGCCCGAGGAAGAGCGCCGGATCGCCGACCCGCCCGGTGATGACGACATTGGCACCGTTCCCAAGCGCCTGGGCGATCGGCGCGGCACCCAGATAGGCATTGGCCGACAGGATGCGGTCGCCGAGATCAGCGGTGGTGCCGGGGCGATCGATCAGCGGCAATTCCTGGCCACGGATCAGGTCCAGCACATCGTCACCGGTGACGGCCGCGGTCTTCAGTCCCGACAGGCCGAACCGGCGCGCGACGGCGGTCACCGCGCGCGCAGCCGCCACCGGATTGGCCGCGCCCATATTGCTCACGATCCGCACGCCACGCGCAAAAGCCGGCGCGAGGACCGCGGTCATCCTTTCCTCGAGCCAGGGATCGTAGCCCGACTCCGGATCATTTCGCCGCGCCGCCTGGGCCAAAGCGATCGTACGCTCGGCCAGGCATTCGAAGCCGAGATAGTCGATCTGTCCGCGCTCGACGAGTTCGAGCGCCGGCTCGATCCTGTCGCCCGAAAAGCCGGCCCCTGCCCCGATCCTGACTGTCTTCATCGCGTCTCAGATCCTTAGAACGCCAAAGCAAAGGGCCGCTATCGTCATGACGATGCTCGCTCCCAGCAACCACGGGATCGAGAAACGCTGGTGATTGCCGAGATCGATTCCGCTCAGCCCCGCCACCAGGAAGGTCGCCGGGGTGAGCGGACTGACCGGAAAGCCGGTGGTCATCTGGCCGAGCAAGGCGGCCTGCGCGACCTGGACCTGGGGCACGCCGAAGCGCGCGCTCACGTCCGCAATGACCGGCAGCACTCCGAAATAGAAGCTGTCGGGATCGAACATCAGGCTGAGCGGCATCGACGTGAGACCGAGCAGCACGGGGATGCGCGGGCCCAAAGCCGGCGGCACCGCGCCGACCGCCGCATTGGCGAGTGCGGCGATCATGCCCGATCCGCTCATGATCCCGGTGAAGGCGCCGGCCGCGAACAGGATTCCCGCCATCAGCAAGGCGGCGCGGGCATGCGCATCGATGCGCGCGCGTTGCTGCTCTGCATTGGGGTAATTGACGATCAGCGCCATGGCGGTCCCGACCATGAAGACGACGACGGGTTCGACCAGTCCCGAGATCATGGTGCCGAGCACGAGCAACGTCAGCAGCAGGTTGAACCAATAGAGGTTCGGCCGGTGCAGCGCGTCCCTCGGCGCATCCGGAGCAACCGCTGGGACCGCGACGGCGCCGCTACTCGCCAGTCCGAGCCTCCGCTCCTCGCGGTGCCCCAGCCACCACGCCGCTCCGAAGGCGAAGGCCAGCCCGACGATCTGGACGCCGATCATCGGACGGAAGATCGTCATCACCGGGATGTGGAGCGCGGCGGAGGCGCGCAGCGTCGGGCCGGTCCAGGGCAGGAAATTCACGCCCGCCGCGAGCGAGGCGGTGCAGGCCAGCACCCGGCGATCCATGCCGAGCCGGTCGTAAAGCGGCCGGAGCGCGGGGATGGTGACGAGGAAGCAGACGGCCCCCGACCCGTCGAGATGGATCAGCAAGGCGAGCAAAGCCGTGCCGATGGTGATGCGCGTGGGCCGCTCACCCACGATCCGCAACACGCGCGCGACGATCGGGGCCAGCAGCCCGGCATCGGTCATCACGCCGAAGAACAGGATGGCGAAAACGAACATCCCGGCGACGGGCGCGATCTTGCCGATCCCGCTCAGCACATAAGCGGGAACCTGACCACTTTGCCCCGCCAGGATCGCGCCCGCCAAAGGGACCAGGATCAAAGCCGCCATCGGCGAGACCCTGTTCGACAGGATCAACGCGAGCAACGCGACGATCGTGATCATGCCGATGATGGCAAGCATTTCCGGCCCTCTCGCCTCCTGGCTTGTAGCGCACACTTAGGGCGCACGGAATCTATTCAACAAGTGCTAATTGGTTATCCGACTATCAGCAATTTGAATGAATTATTGGAACGCTTCGCGGCGAGAACCCGCTATCGTGCAACGATAGGCCTGACCCCCCGGTGCACCGTCCCCCGCAATCGCCCGCGCGGGGTAAGGGCAGAGCGGCCGGATCCTCTCCCCGGCTGCCCTGGAAGCCTCGATCGCGTCAGGCGGCGTGCCAGCCTCGACCCAGGCCTCGATCGCAGCCTGCGCGTCGAAGCGCCAGAAGCCCTCGCCGCCCGCGCAATGGCCCATGCCGGGAATGAGGAAAAGGCGGTACCAATCGGCGGTCCTGCTGTGGCCGGCCGCGGCTTCGACCCTGTCGAAATAACGGATGGAATCGAGCGGCGAGACCACCGGGTCGGCGAGGCCGTGATAGTGGAGAAGCCTGCCGCCCCGGCGGCGGTAGCGGCGCAGATCGGGATCGGTCGGATCGATGACGGCTCCGAGCCTGCGCTGCATATCGGGCAGGTCGCGATCATAGGAAAATCGCCACCAATCCCAATCCGGATCGCCGAACGCCCAGATACGCCAGAAATTGACGCGCGCGGGCTGCGCCGGGTTGCGCGGATCCGCCCAGTAAGCGGCCCAGCCCTTCTCGCTTCCGGGCAGCCAGGCTGTGGTCACGATCCGACCGGTGCGGCCGTCCCTCGCGCCTTCATACATGCGTTTCGCCGCAATGACCTGTTCGGGGCTCAGGCAGCCGCCGTCGAGCTTTTGCGGGCAAGCGAGAGTGGCCGGGTCGAAGCGACACGCCATGGGATCGTCGAGCCAAGGATCGGACCGATCGCCGCCGGCCGAACCCCCATTGTGGTCATGGCAGGCGAGAAAGGAGGCGCGTTGCAGCAATGCCAGCTCCCGCGCCCCGAGGATCGGATGCAGATTGTCACCCGCGCGATGGTTGGACAGGAATTGCCAGAGGAAAGCGGCGTTCAACCGCACGCGGTCCGCCCCCGGCGCGCCGGCGACGATCCCGTCAAAGTCCCGCGGAAAGCGTTGCGCCTCCATCAGCGCCTGATGCCCGCCCGTCGAGCAGCCGTTGAAATAAGCGTGCGCCGGCGGGCGGCCATAAAGGCGGCGGGTCAGGCGCCTGGCCTCGACCAGGCTTTCATGCACCGCGCGATAGCCCCAGTCCGCGATCGCCTGACGGTGCCCGACGGCGAAATCGGGATCGTCGCCCTTGTGACCGGTATCGGTCGCGACGACGACCGACCCGCGCGCCACCCCCTCCAGCATCTGCGCGCGCGGCAAATCGGACGAATAGCCGCCGTTGCCGAACATCTGCAGCCGGCCGGTCCACCCGCCCGCCAAAGGCAGCCAGACCTCGAAGCCGATCTCTGACCCCGGAACCGGACGAACCACGCCGATCACGCGGCAGTAAACCAGGCGGGCCGGCTTTCCTGGCGGGTCGGCGATTGCGCCGGAATCGACGACCGCCGCGGTCATGGTTGTTCGCGCGCTCCGCCTGGTCAGCGCCGCGCAATCATCCGATGTCGCCGCCTGCGCCGCTCCGGCAGCGGAAAGGCAGAACAGGAAGGCGAGAAAAGATGTCTGTGCGCGAACCCTAGCGGAGGACATCGCTCGTCCCGGCCTGGCGCTCGATCCGCTCCGCATCGTCAGGTAGCAGCCAGCCTTGGCGGACCTGCTCCTGCGCGATCGCGCGCACCCGGCTCACGAAGCCCTGGTGATCATGATAACGTTCTTCGAGCGAAGGGCGCGGATCGCCCACGGCGACCCGCTCCGCCTTGGTCTTCGTGAAGGGAATGAAGCCGCCCATGAAACCGCACGCACCGCCCGCGCCATAGCCCTGCTGCAGCTGGTTCCAGCCGGTGTAGGTGCCGATCGGCACGAGGAACTGGACGGACGGGACGCCGCCGACTTCGTTGCCGTCGGCGTCGACCCGCGGCACGACCGAGGATATGGCCCGCCGGATGCGCGGCGGCTGCCGCATCAGCACACCGCTGACATCGTGATAAGCGAAGCCGGCGCCAAAATCATAATCGAGGAAGACGTTGAGCTTGCCGTCGGGCGATGGCGCGCCCGGAATGGCGGGCCACCCCATCGCCCTTGCAGTCGGCGCCACCAGCTGGCGATCGGCGAGCCGGGGATAGTGGCTGGCGGGCGGCGCTCGCTTTTCCGCTACCCAGGCGAGCAATCGCGTCATCAGCGCGCGCATCGTATAGAAGGACGGGTTCGGATTTGCAGGCAGCGCGCATTTGGGCGCGCCTGGGAAAGGCGGATCGCCGGTCTGCGAAAAGCCGCCCACATAGGACCCGCCGTGCGTCACGCCCGGGAAATAATAGCGGCGCACCTCGGCGGGCAACGGCAGGTCGGCGCGCGCATCGGTTCCGACCAGGCCGGGCGACATGCGCAGGCCCCAGAATTCCGCCGACCCGAACGTCTCCATGATCCTGGGGCAGGTGCGAGAGGCTCGGCACCGGTCAAGCAGGCTGGAGACGCCGCGTCCCCGCGCGCGATCGTCATAGCGTGTCCACCACAAACTGCCTTCGCTTCCCGGCTCGAACAGCGTGGCGGCGCCCCCCGGCACGCCGAAGCGGATGTTCAGCGGCACCTGGCGCGCGGCGATGTTCGGGTTGGCACCGTCGAACACGCGCCGGCCATTTTCGGCAGAGTTGAAGCCGAGATTGATGAAGCTTTTGACGAAATTGCCCGATTGCGAGGTGCCGGTGATGATCGGCCAGCGCACCTGTCCCGCAACCGGATTCGGCATTCCGGCATCGTCAGCCGCAGCGTAGCGGAGGAAAGTCGCGAAATCGCGGACCGCCGCAAAGCCGATCCCCTGCACCAGCGGATCGCGCCCTTCATAGACGAGAGTGTAAGCGAGGCCGGGATCGAACCCGCCACGGACGCACAATTTGGTTCGATCGGGCGTGCCGGGAAAAGGCTTTTCGCTGCAATCGGCGAAGGCCCAGTCTCCGGAGGCGATCGCATGAAGCCCAGCGCTATCCGAGCTTTGGGTGAACAACCGCGCCCTGCGCGTATCCAGCGATACCGGGCGCGGACGCGGTGTCGGACGGCCGATGCTCCCGGCGATCGCGATGCTGCTCGATCCCGCCTTGATGTCGACGAACCGCTGCAACACCGGGCCGGTCAACGAACCATGCGGCCCGCGCGCGATCGGCACGGTCGCGGTCTGAAGATTGGCATCCTTGGGAAGATCCGATTGCCAGCCGCTCATCGCGCGGATGTGCCCATCCGAATCGGCTGCGACCGTTCCGTTGCCACGATTGGGAACGTCGTAGAACAAGGCCCCCGAGGCGCGTTCGAGCGGCCGCGCGATTGCGAAGGTCGCCGAATAACGGACGCGGCCTGTGCGATCGCGCGGCGCATATTTGAGGTCGGTGATGATCTTATTGTGCGGGTCGCGCGGATCGAGCGAACCTTCATAATGGCCCCGCAGGATTTCATAGTCAGGCGCCCCGGCGCGCGCGGCCGGAACCCTCTCGCTTTTCTCGATCACCAGATGCGTCAGCCGCGCATCCGCGGCACCCGCGATCAGCGCCAGCCAGGCCGCGCCGGCTACGGTCGCCCGGCGGCTCATGCGGACGCCCCTCTCTCCGCCACGCCGATCTCGATATCGAGAATCTGCGCGCCCAGCGTCTTGCCGTGCGCATCGAGCGACAGCGAGCGCGTCACGCCACCGCTCAGGGCTCCTTCGAGGATGAAGTTCAACGCCCCCAATTGGGGAAGCTCGAAGCGCTGGATCGAGCGCAGCGGCAGGCGCGGCAGGTGCGCCGCGATCCGCTCGGGCGTGAGGATACGCGCCAGCAGATCGAAATCGGCATTGTCGAAGGCGATGACCGAGATCTGGCAGGTATCGCCTTTATCCCCGGTCCGGGCGTGCGCGATCTCACGCAACCGCATAATAGCCCCTCGCCCTTTGGCGCGCGGACGCACGATGAAGCGCCGATGCTTCGCCCGGAGCGCCGCTCGACCGCGCCACGGCGAGGGCGCAGGACGTCGGCACGGAAGTGAAGGGCAGTCCATCCTCCCCCGATCGCGCCGCGTCTTCGATGACGGTGCGACGCACCTTCGGTTCGTGCCCCCCTGCTCGCCCAGGCATCTTTTCTCCTCTTCGCGGACGCTTATCGGGCGAGATCAGCGCATACGGAAATAGAGTCTGCGGAAGAACTCATAACGAAATCGAATAGACCGGCGCCGCGGCTTGGGAAAAGACATCCATGCCCGCGCGGCGCATCGATCTATTCGCAAAGCTGATCAATCGATGCCAAGTCTCTATTTCCGCTACGGTTCCCGCCCCTGATAGTGCGCACGGCACGATGCCGGGGAGCGAAGCCGTGCGCGACCTCGCCCTCCGACGAAGCGGCTAAAGACGAACGGAGGGGGAAATGACGGGCGCAAAGCTGCTCAAGGCGGGATTGGTCGCCGCGATCGTGTGGACCATCGCCAGCCCCGCGGCGGCAGCCAGACCCGCGCGCGCCGCAGCGGCGGCCGCCCGGCCATGGACGAATGCCGCGCTGACGCCCGCCGCCCGTGTGGCCTTGCTCCTGCGGCGCATGACGCAGGAGGAAAAGCAGACCCTCGTCGTCGGCTTTTTCGCGACCAGCTTCCCGGCCATGAAATTCTCGGCTCCCGCCGGATCGCGCGAAGGATCGGCCGGCTTCGTGCCAGGCATTCCCCGTCTCGGCATTCCCCCGCAGTGGCAGACGGATGCGGGCATCGGCGTCGCCACCCAGGGTGCGGCCGAACGCAAGCGCGAGCGGACCGCCTTGCCCTCGGGCCTCGCAACCGCGGCGACCTGGAACCGGGCTTTGGCCTATCGCGGCGGCGCGATGATCGGATCGGAGGCGCGTGCGTCCGGCTTCAACGTGATGCTCGCGGGCGGCGCCAACCTGGTGCGCGAGCCGCGCAACGGCCGCAATTTCGAATATGGCGGCGAGGATCCGCTGCTGGCCGGTGAAATCGTGGGCGCGCAGATTGCGGGCATCCAGTCGAACGGCGTCATCTCCACGCTCAAGCATTTCGCGATCAACGATCAGGAGACCGATCGCAATCAGGGCAATGCCATCATCGATGAGAAGGCCGCCCGGCTGTCGGACCTGCTCGCCTTCGAGATCGCACTGGACAAGGGCGATCCCGGATCAGTGATGTGCGCCTATAACCGCGTCAACGGGCCCTTTTCCTGCGAAAATCCGTGGCTGCTCACCGACGTGCTGCGCAAGGATTGGGGCTTCAAGGGCTATGTCATGTCCGATTGGGGTGCGACTCACTCGACCGAAGCGGCGATCTCCGCCGGGCTCGATCAGCAATCGGGCTTTCCGTTCGACCGCAAACCTTATTTCGGCGCGGACCTTACCAAGGCGCTTGGCGAGGGGCGCGTGGCCGAGGGTCAGCTGGACCAGATGGCGTCGCGCATCCTCTATGCGATGTTCAAACATGGGCTGTTCGACCGGCCGCTCGCCGCCGCGCCCAACGATCTGCCCGAAGCGATGCTGGCGAAGGATGCCGCGATCAGCCGGGCGGACGCGGCCGAGGCGATCACGCTGCTGAAGAATGACGGCGACATCCTTCCGCTTGCCGCCCGTGCCCAAAGGATCGTCCTGATCGGCGGGCATGCCGACAAGGGCGTGATCGCCGGCGGCGGATCGTCGCTCGTTTATCCCAAGGGGGGCAATGCCGTCCCGGGCCTGAAACCCGTCATCTGGCCCGGGCCGGTCATGTATTATCCGTCGTCCCCGCTCGAAGCGCTGCGGCGGCGCCTGCCGAATGTTCGGATCGACTATGCCGACGGCAGCGACCCCGCCCAGGCAGCCGAACTGGCGCGATCTGCCGACATCGCGATCGTCTTCGGCACGCAATGGGCGGGCGAGAGCTTCGACGTTCCGCTGACGCTCGATTCGGGTGGCGACGCACTGATCGACGCGGTCGCCGCGGCTAATCCACGGACGGTGGTCGTGCTGGAGACGGGCGGCGCGGTGCTCACGCCCTGGGTCAGCAGGGTCCCCACAATCGTGGAGGCCTGGTACCCCGGCACCGCCGGAGGCGAGGCAATCGCGGACATACTCACGGGGCGCGTGAACCCGTCGGGCCATCTGCCGGTGAGCTTCCCCGCCAGCCTCGACCAGCTTGCGCACCCCCAGGCCCCGGGTAAAGGCGAGTTCCGCTACGACGAAGGCGCGCAGGTCGGGTACAAATGGTATGACAGCCGCACGCTGACCCCCGCTTTCGCCTTCGGTCATGGCCTGTCTTACACGCGCTTCCGCTTTTCGGGCCTGACCGCGCGGGTCGCTGGCGGCGCAATCCGGGTTCAATTTTCGGTTCGCAATGCGGGCCGCGTGGCGGGCAAGGCGGTGGCGCAGCTTTATGCCGCCGCGCCGGGTTGGGAGGCACCGCGTCGTTTGGTCGGTTTCGACAAGATCGGTCTCGCGCCGGGCGGCTCGGGCCGGGCCACGCTCAGCATCGACCCGCGCCTGCTCGCGGATTTCGACACCGCCGGGCGCTGCTGGCGTGTGATGACGCATACGGTGCGGTTGGAGCTCGGCGATTCCTCCGCAAACCTCACGCAGAGCATTACGCTGGCCGTGCCGCCAGCCACCATCGCCAGGAACAAAGCTTTGTGCCGGAACGGCGAAGCGGACTGAAACATCTTACGGGATCGAGGGAGAGGGCAATGAAGCGAGCGAAAATATTGATGGGCCTGTTGGCTGCTACCGCGGCGGTCGCGGCGCATGCGCAATCCCCCGCACCGGTCGCGCAGACCGATGCGGGCGCGGTGCGCGGCGCGGTCGAGGATGGCGTGGTCAGCTGGAAGGGCATTCCCTATGCGGCGGCTCCGGTCGGCCCGCTGCGCTGGCGGGCGCCGCAACCGGCCGCGCAATGGTCGGGCGTGCGCGACGCGGTCCAATATGCGCATGACTGCATGCAGAAGCCGTTCCCGAGCGACGCCGCGCCGCTCGGCACCGAGCCCGCCGAGGATTGCCTCTACGCCAATGTGTGGAAGCCGGCCGGCGCGAAGGCCCGGCTGCCCGTGCTCGTCTGGATCTATGGCGGCGGCTTCGTGAATGGCGGCGCGTCGCCGCCCACATATTCGGGCGCGAACCTGGCCAAGCAGGGCATCATGGTCGTCAGCTTCAATTACCGCGTCGGGCGGTTCGGTACCTTCGCGCTGCCGCAGCTGACCAAGGAAAATCCCGATAATGGCCGGCTCGGCAATTACGGGATCATGGACCAGATCGCCGCGCTCAAATGGGTCAAGCGCAACATCGCCGCGTTTGGCGGCGATCCGGCCAACGTCACCATCATCGGCGAAAGCGCCGGCGGTATTTCGGTGCATTATCTGGTCACCTCGCCCGAAGCGCGCGGGCTGTTCAACAAGGCCATCTCCATGTCCGGCGGCGATGCGCGTACCGGTATGAGCGACAAGGGGCTGAGCGATACCGAGCAGGTCGGCGCCAATTTCGCCCGGTCGAAGAGGATCGATCCCAATGCGCCCGACGCACTGCAGAAGCTGCGTGCCTTGTCCGCCGAGGAGGTGACCGATGGGCTCAATATGGCGTCGATGGGCGGGCGCGGCGGCCCGCCGACCTATGCCGGGCCGTTCATCGACGGCACGGTCGTGGTCGAGCCCGGCAAGGCGATCGCCGAGGATCGCTTCGCGCACGTGCCGATGATGATCGGCGCCACCAGCGCGGACATGGGCGGCAAGAGCGGCTTCATGATCGCGGGCGCGCGCGACGCGTCGGCCCGCTACTCGGAAAAAGGCGTCCCCGTCTGGGAATATCGCTTTTCCTATGTAGCGGATTCGATCGGGCAGCCGGGCGCGCAGCATGCTACCGACATCCCCTTCTTCTTCGACACGGTAAGCATCAAATATGGCGACAAGACCACGCCCAAGGACGTGGGCGTGGGCAAGATCGCTAGCACCTATGTCACCACTTTTGTGAAGACGGGCGATCCGAATGGCGCGGGGCTGCCTCGATGGCCCCGCTACAGCCGGGCCGCCGATCCGATCCTCGACATTGCGGCCGACGGCAAGGCGGTAACGGGGCCCGATCCCTGGGGCACGCAGATCGACGGCGCGGTGCGGGCGGTCGAAAGCGCCAAGAAATCGGGACATTATAATTCGCTGATCACGCCGATCGGGCAATTGCTCGACGACCCGGCGGCGCATGCGATCCTCGAGAAATATATCCCGCAGATCGTGAAGATGGATCAGATCAACATGGCGCGCGGCATGACCTTGTCGGCGCTGCAGGTCTATGTGCCCGCGATGCTGACCGACGCGACGATGAAGTCGATCGACCAGGATCTGGCGCAGATTCCGATGCGGCACTGACGGCTGCGGGCATGGCTTATGCGGGCCGGTGCGGGATGCCGCGCCGGCCCGCTACGAGATATCGTGAGGTTCGGCCCTCAACCCATCGTAGAAAATCATCGCAGTCTCATTGCTCTGCGCGAATTTGATTCTTGGCCCTCGTCCTACGAAGTCAGCGCCGTGCAAACCTTCGCGCCCATTTGCGCAGGCGTCGTAAGATCGATCGAATTGTTCTGCTCGATGGACGGCGTGTCGGACCTGCGGCACGGCGGTCACGGCGGTGAGCAGAGGCGACAGGCGCAAAGTGCCAGCTAGGAAAGCAAAGCTGATTTCACCGGAACGAAGACCCCCACAGGTGCTGTTTTCAGGCCGGCCTCGCCCGATAATTGCGTTTCTGCATAGCCAGTTGGGAAAAGGATCTTGAGGCCGGAGCGAATGACGCGGGCCGCATCAGCCCCCTAGAGACCGTTCAGTACGCCCGGAAGGCCGACGTCTGTGATCAGCAGGTCTAGCCTTCTCCAGACGATGTGTTGGTGCTATTGATGGTGCCGGTGACTTTTCCTCTGCAGATTTGCAGGGAAAATCAGCCACTTGGGTGCCAACCCAGGAGTTCTCTTCTGGGCACCAGAGGCCTTTCCGGCAACGTCCGGGAAGGTCCAGCAAGCAGCTGGTTTTACAGAATTTTCTTAAAGAGAATCGCCGATTGCAATCCGGGCTCATTGGCTCGGAACGATCGGCATACCATCACCTTTGATGGTGGTTTTGATGGGTCCGGCGAGCCCTTTGGAGCTGGCATCATCATGGCCCTAAATCACATCCAGATCACCAACGCCAAGCGCCGGGACAAGGCCTATAAACTGGCCGATTCCGACGGGGGTGCGTATCGCGTTTGTCGCCTGGCTCATGAAACTTCCGCGCGCCGAAGCCTGCCTGCGAACAGCCACTATGATAGGCTTATCGCCCAAAAGCAGACGGTCGGCTGTGGCCCATTACCTGCCGATATCCATCCAGGAGAGGCCGAATCGAGCGAGGTATTTACGCAATCGATCAGCGTCATTGGTCGATGTTCGATTGGCTCTTGAGGCGGCGAAGAGCGTCCGCCCTGCCTCCGACAACGAACGGCTCGATCGACAGGTCGCGACGACATGCGAAAGTTGAACACGGTCAAATGGGTCTAGAGCGGCGAGCTTATCGGAAGGCAAGACAGCCGCGAGACCATCATCCCCCGCGTCCGCGGACCACAGTTTCCGCAGCCGACCTATCTCGGCCTCCACGAGCGGCACGTCGATCCGTCCTTTGGGGCTAAAGGTCGCCATCCGAGTAACGCTGGACGCCAAATCGCGAAAATTGCCCGGCCAGCGCGCGGCGGGTCCCGTCGCGAACGCCAGGTAGTGCTCCCGCGCTTCCTTGTTGAAGCTCACCCGTTCGCCCTCCCGTTCGGCGAAGCGATCGAGTTCGTAATCGAGGTTGGGCGCGATATCCTCGCGTCGTTGGGCCAGGCCGGGAAGGGTGAAGGTCCAGAGATTGAGCCGAGCGAACAGATCCTCACGGAATGTTCCGTCAGCCACGCACCGGGCAAGGTCGCGGTTGGTGCCGGCGATCAGCTGAAAGTCGGAGGCCGCTTCCTTATCTGACCCGACAGGAAGGAAGCGCTTTTCCTCGATCGCGCGCAGGATCATCGCCTGCTCGTCGAGACCAAGCTCGCCAATCTCGTCGAGGAACAGCATGCCCGTGTCGGCAGAGCGCAACAGGCCCGGCCGATCCGCGATGGCTCCCGTAAACGCGCCTTTCCGGTGCCCGAACAGCGCCGACATTGCCGCATCCCCCTTGAGCGTGGCGCAATTCACCTCGACGAACGGCCCTTTCACCTGATGCTTGAGGCGCTTGAGCTCGTAGATACGACGCGCGAGCTGGCTCTTGCCGGCGCCCGTCGGCCCCATGAGGAGAACCGGCGCGCGCGATCGGCCGGCCACCTGTTCAATCTCGTCGATCATGCGATTGAAGGCAGGGTTACGCGTATCGATGCCGGACTTGAGGTAAGAACTGCTTTCAGCAGCGGCGGCGGCGAAGCGCGTCGCGATGCTGTCATAGCGCGACAGGTCCAGGTCGATCACCGCCCAGGTTCCGACACCGTCCCCCGTTCCGCGCCGAGGCTGCGTCTGGAGCAAACGCCCGGGAAGATAGTTCGCCTCGGTGAGCAGGAAGAGGCAGATTTGCGCGACGTGTGTGCCCGTCGTGATGTGGATGAGATAGTCCTCGCTTTCCGGATCGAACGGAAAGGCACGCGCGAAGTCGAGCAGCTTTCCATAGACCTCCTCGAAATCCCACGGGTCCTTGAAGTCGATGCGGACTGGCTCGACCCTCGTCTCCGGTGACACGGAGGCGATGTCCTCTGCGATATATTCCGCGAGTCGGGCGTGCGGCGTGCCGTGAAGAAGAACGAGCCGGTCGACCCGCAAATCCTCATGCATGGTCAGGCCTACGGTCGGCCGCCACTTGTTCCAGCGCGTTGGGCCGAACTTGCTTGCATCCAGGGTCGAGCCGAGGAAACCGATAACGACGAGGGGTCTCATACCTTATACTTAAATATAAAACCGTATCTATGTCGATACGATTCCACGCCGACGCGTAGGATCCGGCCAGCATTTGAGGGGCGGCCGACGTTCCACACGTGGCTGTTATTATAGGGGAATCTTGTAAGAACCTCCGCGTCGAGGAGATTTGGCACGGCGTCTGCAAAGCTATTGGCCGTCGGGCGGTCTTTACTGCCCGATGGCGCGGTAAGGGGGCGGCCGGAATGGGCCGGCCGCCCCGGATGCCGCAGGGTGTAGCTCAGTCGGTAGAGTCCCCGCCTTGGAAGCGGGGGGCCGCTGGTTCGAGTCCAGCCACCCTGACCAGTTTGCGAAGGTAAGTCAGATGACGGATGCAACGTTCGAATATGCCAAGGCCAATGGCGGTGTGCCGATCAAGATGTGGACGCGTGGCGTCCCCGTCGAGGACGAAGCGCGCGCCCAGTTGGCCCGCGCCGCGCAGATGCCGTTCATCTTTCGCCATGTTGCTGCGATGCCCGACGTTCACGTCGGGATCGGCGCTACCGTGGGTTCGGTAATCCCAACGAAGGGTGCGGTGATCCCGGCGGCGGTCGGCGTGGATATCGGCTGCGGCATGATGGCGGCGCGGACGTCGCTCATGGCGAGCGATCTCCCGGATAATCTCGAGGGAATTCGCGCGGCGATCGAGCAGTCGGTACCGCACGGCCGTGTAGTCGGCCGGGGAAAGCGTGACAGCGGTTCCTGGGGCGCGCCGCCGCCGGCGATCGTCGAGGCATGGGCGACGCTGGCGGTGCGCTTCCAGCGGATCACCGACAAATATCCGCGGCTCAAGAACACTAACAATCTGGTGCATCTGGGGACACTCGGCACAGGCAATCACTTCATCGAGCTCTGCCTCGATGAGGCGCAGCGCGTGTGGGTGATGCTCCATTCGGGGTCGCGCGGTGTCGGCAATGCGATCGGCAGCTTCTTCATCGAGTTGGCGAAGCAGGATATGCGCAAATGGCATATCAATCTGCCCGATCAGGATCTCGCCTACTTCCCTGAAGGGACCGATCACTTCGACGATTATGTCGAGGCGGTGGGTTGGGCGCAGGACTTTGCGGCGCTCAATCGGCGCATGATGATGACCAACGTCATCGGTGCAATCCGGAGCCAGATCGCCAAGCCGTTCGACGCGGAACTGGAGGCAGTGAACTGCCACCACAATTATGTGACGCGCGAGAATCACTTCGGCGAAAATGTACTCGTGACCCGCAAGGGCGCGGTGCGGGCGGCGAAGGGGATGCTAGGCATCATCCCGGGCTCGATGGGCGCCAAGTCGTTCATCGTTCGCGGGTTGGGCAATCCAGAGTCGTTCGACAGCTGCAGCCACGGCGCGGGGCGCGTGATGTCCCGCACGGCGGCCAAGAAACTGGTGACCCTCGACGAACATGTCGCGGACACCGCCGGCGTCGAATGCCGCAAGGATGCGGGGGTGCTCGACGAGACGCCCAAGGCCTACAAGCCGATCGAAGCCGTGATGGCCGCCCAGGCCGACCTGGTGGAGATCGTCCACACATTGAAGCAGGTGGTGTGTGTGAAGGGCTAGCGCTCTTCGCACAGGCCGCCGAAGGGGCAGATATGATCATCATCGACGGATCGGAAGGCGAAGGCGGGGGGCAGGTCGTGCGCAATGCGTGCGCCCTGTCGCTCGTCACCGGCACGCCGGTCCAGATCACCAATGTGCGCGCCAAGCGTTCGAAGCCGGGTCTTATGCGGCAGCATGTTACCGCGCTCCAATCCGCCTGCGCGATCGGCAACGCGGAGTGCGAAGGGCTGGCGGTGAGTTCGTCCGAGGTGACGTTCCGGCCGGGCCGTGTCGTGCCCGGCGAATATCGCTTTGCGGTGGGGACGGCGGGCTCAACCGGACTCGTATTGCAGACCATACTCATGCCGCTCGTGCTGGCGGACGCGCCGTCGCGGCTCGTCCTCGAAGGGGGTACGCACAACATGCTCGCGCCGCCGTTCGAGTTCATCGACAAGGTCTTCCTGCCGATCATCAATCGGATGGGGCCGGTGGTGGAGGCTAGGCTCGTTCGGCATGGCTTCTATCCGCGCGGCGGCGGACGGATCGAGGTCGACATCACCCCGGCGCCGTTGCTGCCGATCGAGTGCGTCGATCGCGATAGCCGGGATCGTTGCAAACGTAACGATTCTCAGCTATCGGGCGCGGCACCGCAGGACGGACTTTGCGGCACATGGAGACATGAATTGCTGGACCTAATCGCCTGTCGGGGTTGTGAGCCCCTCGGCGTCCGGCCCCTGTCCTAGCACTTCCGTAGTGCTGCGGCCGGGCCTGACGCCCGGAGACGCATCCCCGTCGAACCACCAAAACTGAATGACGCGCCTGTGGCGTGCGTCGTGCTGTCGCGCGGCGCGCGCCCGGGCCGGGGAATACGGACTATCATGGACGAACTTTCGATCGTCCGGAGCATGTTGCTCCGGATCGGGCGGGGCGTACCCGCCACATCTTCGCTTGCGCGCGCCCTGACCGAGTGGGCGACGACACATGCCGATTGGCTCGGATTGACCGGCGAGATCGGCTGGGAAACGCTGTTTGCGCATGTCGCGAACGAGCGGCCGGCCGGCCCTGAGCCACATGCCCTCCAGCGCGTTGCCGTGCTGGCGGAAATGCTCGCGCTTGCCCCTTTCGATCGGACGCTGCTGGCGCTCGTCGTCGCATGCGATCGCCTGCCGAAGGTCGGGGCCGTCGTGGCTATAGCGGGGGAACATGGACACGATTTGCCGACTCTGCTGGGCGTTCTGGCGGGCGCCGATCCGCAGGAGGCGGGTCGCGCCGTCCGTCGCAGCATTCTCGTGCAGCTCGACCTTGCGACGTTCCAGACCCGCTACCGCGGCGCGATCGAACTCGAACTGCGCTGGACGCTGGCGCGGCTGCTCGACCGCCCGGCGGAGGGTGAGGCCGCGATGCTTGAGACGCTCATCGGGCCTCGCCAGACCGCACGGCTGAGTCTGGCGGACTTTGCGCATGTCGGCGATGTGGATTTCCTCGTCCGCCTGCTGCGCGGGGCCAGCGAACGCCGGGCGGCGGGAATCAACATCCTGGTTCATGGACCGCCAGGCACCGGTAAGACCGAACTGGCGCGCACTATCGCGCAGGCCGCGGGAGTTGCGCTTCATGCAATAGGCGAAGCCGACGAGAATGGTGACGAGCCGACGCGGTGGGAGCGCGTGGGTGCGTTGCGTCTCGCCCAGCGCATTCTTGCCCATCGGCCGGGACCCGCGCTGCTGTTCGACGAAATGGAGGATCTGATCGGGAATGCCGAAGCACGAGGCGGCGACTTCATCGCCCGGCGCGACGGCAGCAAGGTTTTCGTCAACCGGCTGCTTGAAGCGAACGTCGCGCCGGTGATCTGGACGACGAACGTGCTCGACAATGTCGATCCCGCGATCCTTCGCCGCATGAGCTTTGTGCTGCGCCTGCCGCTGCCGTCGCCGGCCGCGGCACGGCGGATGATGAAGCGCGTGGCGCAGGAGGAACAGGTGCAGGTTGGTGCCGCGCTTGAAGTATTGCTCGACCGTGCGCCGGAAACGGCGACAGTGCTGCGTGTCGCCGCCCGTTCAGCCCGGCTGGCGGGCGAGACCGACGCCGGTGTGCGGGCGGCCGGCTCAATCGTTCGGGCACTCCGTGGCGGCGCGCTTCCTCCGACATTCCCAACCGCGCTCGATCTCAGCCTGTTCGAAAGCGACCCACCGATAGGACCGCTGGTCGAGCGGTTGACCGCCGCTGGGGTGGGCGAGGTCTCCATGCTACTGGCGGGCCCGCCCGGTACCGGCAAGACCGCGCTGGCCCACCATTTCGCCCGCGCGCTGGATCGCCCCTTGGTCACCAAGCGCGCATCGGATCTGCTGTCGCGGTGGGTCGGCGGGACGGAGGCCAGGATCGCCGAGGCGTTTGCCGAGGCGAGAGAGCGCGGGTGCGTATTATTGTTCGACGAGGTGGATTCGATCCTCTTCGATCGCGCCACCGCGCAGCACTCTTGGGAGGTGGGACAAGTCAACGAAATGCTGACCTGGCTGGACCATCACCCCTTGCCGGTGATCGCCGCGACAAACCACGGGCACAAGCTGGACCCTGCTGCGCTTCGTCGCTTCCTGTTCAAGGTCGATCTGCTTCCGCTGGGACGGGAACGGGCGGCACAAGCGTTCGAGCGTTTCTTCGGCCTGCCTGCACCGGCGGAGCTGTCCGAACTGCGCAATCTTACGCCCGGCGACTTCGCACTAGTCGCGCGCCAGCAGCGCCTTGGAGCTCCGTTGGGCGCCGCTCAAATTGTTCAGCGCCTCGCCCACGAGGCGGCCGTCAAACCAGGCGGCGCAGGCCGGATAGGGTTTGGTTGACCCGTGAAGGTGCCTGGATCAGACCCCAGAGCGCTCTCTTCTCAATCTGAACGAAAGCTGCCGGTCGGCTAACGGCCCAATTTTCCGCCATAACGCGGACCGCCTACCACCCTGGCAAATTTTCGTCGGCCAGATCGGGGCTTCAGCCGGCGGTCACCGCGATCGTGGCCGGCGTCAGGCCGGCTCCGCTCACTTCCAGCCGGATCGCGCCCGGCTTGCGACCTGCACGGACCACAGCCACGGCTCTGCCGCGGAAGGTCGAGCGCTTGCCGCTCTGGAAGCTTTCGAGCGCAGTGGGGTTGCCGTTGCCGACACCTGCCAACAGTCCCGCGCCATCGACCTTGAAGCTCAGCAGCTTGTCGGCCTCGGGCATGTAGGTCGGCTGCCCTTTCGCATCGACCAGCTCGGCCGTGACATAAGCGAGATCGTCTCCGTCCGCATGGATTTTGGCACGATCCACCTTCAGGCGGATCGCGACCGGCGGCCCCGCGGTATGGAGCGTCCATTCCGACGCCGGCTTGCCGCCAACGTAGCCCACCGCCTTGAGTTCGCCGGGCTCGAAACGCGCCCAGAAGACCGCTTTATATTCGGTGGCCTTCGATACGGGTTTGCGGCCGATGCTGTGGCCGTTGATGAACAGCTCCACCTCCTCGTTTTCCGAGAAGACGACCACCTTGTGCGGCATATAGTCGGCGGGCAGGCCGAAGCCGTCCCAGGTGGGATGAAGATCCTGCTGGTTCCAGTTCATCAATGCGTGCGCGCCACTGGCGGTGTTATTCGGCAGCGAGCCCAGTGCACTCGGCCATTCGACGAAAGCAGAGGTCGGGTTGAGGTGCGTCTTCCAGAGGACTTGCCGGTAGTAAGCGGCGGGCCGCAGCCGGCCGGTGGCGTCGATCTCGCCCGACATGGCAAGCTGCCAGGGATAGGGCCCGATGCCGAACTTGTCGTCGAAACCGGTCCAGCCGATCCCCGCCTCGCCGAGATAGTCGAAGCCGGTCCACACGAAATCGCCGATCACCCACGGCATCGTGTCGGTCGGGCTCCAATAATCGAACGCCTGCTGGGAGAAGGATTCGGAACCGTACAACACACGGTCGGGATGCGCTTCATGGTCCGATGCGTAGCGTTCCGGGAAATAATTGTAGCCGGGCACATCGAGCGCCTTGATATAGTCTTCGGCGCCCGGCCCGAACTGGTTGACCGCCGAGGTGACGGGACGCGTCGGATCGAGTTTGTGGACCAGATCGGCAAGCGCCTGCGCTTCCTTGTGCCCGACCGGCTTCGTTAGCTCGGGGATTTCGTTGCCGATGCTCCACAGGATCACGCTCGGATGATTGCGTCCCGATGCGATCATCCGCGCGACGTCGCTCTGCCAATCCTGCGCGAAATGGATACCATAGTCATGGGGGTTCTTGGGCGACGTCCAAGCGTCGAATGCCTCGTCGATCACGACCATGCCCAGCCGATCAGCCGCGTCGAGCATTCCCTGGCTGGCCGGATTATGCGCGCTGCGAATGGCATTGTAGCCCGCCGCCTTCATCAGTTCGAGCTTGCGTTCGTCGGCCCGGGGCAGCTGCACGCCGCCCAGCATATAATTGTCGCTGTGGATCGCCCCGCCGCGCAGAAGGTAGCGCTTGCCGTTGATCCTGAGGCCATGTTCGGCGTCGAAGGTCACCTTACGCACGCCGAAACCGGTCTCGCGTCGATCCGCAAGCCGGCCGCCGAGCCTGACCTCCTGGACAAGGCGATACAGGTTCGGCGCATCGGGCGACCAGAGTGCCGGCCGGTCGAGCGTGAGCGCCTGATCGACAGCCAGGCTAGCTTTGCCGGCGATGGTGCGTGCCGCCTCGGTCCGGCGCACTTCGTGCCCACCGGCATCGACGATCGCGCTGATCAGCCGCGCCTGCACAGGGTGATCGAGCGCGTTGGCGACGATGGTCGAGGCGCGGACTTCCGCTTTGTCTTCCGCGACCTGCGGTGTGGTGATCGTCGGCCCGTCGGAATCGATGTGAACCTTGTCGAGGATGTCGAGGAAGGCCGGCCGAAGAATGCCCGAGCCCGAATACCAACGCGAGGAAGGTTGCTCGTTGTTCACGCGCACCGCGATCATGTTCGAGCCGGGTTTCACCTTGTCGCTGACGTCGAGCGTGAAGGAGGTGTAGCCATAGGCATGCGCGCCGGCATTCTGCCCGTTCACCCAGATCTGCGCATTCATATAGACCGCGTCGAACCGCAGCAGAACGACCCGAGAGGCGACGTCGCGCGGCAGGTCGAGCTTGAGCCGATACCAGCCCACGCCGCCGTCGGTAAAGGCGATCGACGCGCCACCTGGCGCTTTCGGGTCGAACGGATGCGACTGACCGGGAAGGTCCTCGATCGACCAGTCGTGGGGAATTGCGACCGTGCGCCAGTCATGATCGTCGAAGGCGGATTGTTCGGCATCGGGCAGGTCGCCGCGGTGGAAGCGCCAATCGGCGTTCAACTCCAGCGTCCGCGACATGGACGGCGCGGCAAGAGCGACGGCGAAACAAAAGAAGAGGCATAACCCGCCAAGCGTGCCTCGCAACCGACGTGCCGCCGCCCAGATGGGGCGCGCCATCTCCAGCCGCACGTTGCCGCCCGAACGTCCGCTCACTGCCATTTGCTCGGATCCACCGTTTCAAGATTCATGTTTAGATCGGCGTCATTGCCCCAGTCACCCGCGCTGAAGGGGTCATGGCTGTAGCGACAGCCAGCCGACGCTCGGATTCGCTTCCTCATCCCTGACCTCTTGCCGGAAGGGCATATTATCGTCTGACTGCCGCGGAAGCGGTTGTATTTGTCTTACAAATCAGTCCAAGCCATAAATTCGATCTGAGGTCTATGCCCATATGGACTTTCCTGGCTGGTAAAGCGGCGGATTACTGCCAAAAACTAAGCAGCAAATCCGCTTTGCAAAGCGAAAGGCCCGTCCGCATCCTATGGGGCCGCTTCGCAACATCGTTTAGAAATATGGCTGATGGTCGGCGGCCTCCGAGTATCATAGGTCCCAATAGCGGGCCGCACGGACGACAGGCCCGATGGCGCGAATCGTGCGTAACGTTTCGCCCGCGATGAGAGAGGGCAAGTCGGCAATGACTGCGAGAGGGTTTGCGCGGCCGCCCGCTCTTGTCGACCAGGTCATTATTGCTAGGCTCTCCGATATCGATCCAGAGCATTGGCATTTCTAGCATGAACCCCGCGCCGCACGATTCCGCCATCATGGCTACCGATACGGGCGCGCGCTCGGCCCCGCGTCACTCTTTTTTTTGGGAGAAGGACTGGGACTGGCGCTGGTCCACGCGGATTCCACTGCCGCTGCGAGTGTTCCTGGCATGGACTGCGGTTGGCGTGTTCCTATCCGTACCGGAGATGTTTGCCGGCGCGGCATGGCCCGTCCTGCTCTCAAAAGTCCTGGAGGCCTGGACCTGGGCCCTCCTGACCCCCGCGATTCTGCTGATCGACCGCAAGCTGACGTCTACGGACCAGAATGTTATTCGTCTGGTCCCGCTATTTTTTTTGCTGAGCATCCCCTTCAGCATTGCCCATGCCTACCTTGCCGCTTTGATCAGTTATCCGGTCCCGCAAATCTGGTGGAACCCGCTACGCAAGGAAGGATATATTGTTTATTATCTGATTGGAGGATGGCAGACCTTCGCCGGTTTTATCGCGATCCTCCAGGCGCTGAAATATAATGGCCGCTTCCTGACTGGCCGATTGCAGCTCGAGCGAGTGGAAAAAACGCTGATCGAGGCGCGGCTGAACATATTGCGGCTCCAGCTGGAGCCGCATTTTCTGTTCAATGCACTGAATGCCATTTCCTCCGAATTGTCCGTCGACCCGAAACTCGCCCGAGATATGATCAGTGACCTCGGCGCGCTGCTACGGCGATCGCTCGATTGCCAGGATCGGTCGGAAATAGCGCTCGCCGACGAGATGACTCTCCTCGAGCATTACCTTTCTATTCAGAGGGTTCGGTTCGGAGACAGGCTTCAAATCAGCGTGGACGTCGAGCCCCAGGCCCTTTTCACGATGGTGCCGTCGATGCTGCTGCAGCCGTTGGTTGAAAATGCGATCCGGCATGGGATCGAGCGACGTATGTCGGGTGGCACGATCTTGATCGCGGCGTCGCGGACCGAGGACTTGTTGCAGGTTCAGGTACTCGACGATGGTGTCGGCCTGCCGCGCAACTGGCAGCCCGACAGCTCTACCGGGGTCGGCCTACGCGTGACGCGCGAACGGCTCGAAGCACTCTATCCTGAAGTGGGCGCCGATTGTTTCACGATCCGGCGTCGCAAAGGCGGGGGAACGGAGGTAATCATTCACATACCATGGTACAAAGCCGAAAGCGGGGCGCATGAAGCCGCTGCCTGAATCCATCTGTGTGCTGGTGGTTGACGACGAGGCCCCCGCCCGCAGGCGCCTTACGGACCTGCTGGCCAAGGACCGCGACGTTCGCCGGGTCCTGGAGGCCAAAAATGGTGTCACTGCAGTGGCCCTGATCCAGGATGAACGGCCGGACATCGTCCTTCTCGATATTCAGATGCCGGGTGTCGACGGTTTCGGCGTTATCGACGCGCTGGGCACCGAGAATATGCCGCTCACGATTTTCGTTACTGCCTATGACCAGTTCGCGCTCCAGGCGTTTGAAGCGGACGCGGTCGATTATCTGCTCAAGCCCTTCGCTGATGCGCGTTTCGAAAAAACGATGGAGCGCGCCAAGGGACGGTTGCGCGATATCCATACCGGTATTTCCGACGACGGCGGTTCCGTCGGGCCGGAACTGCTCAAGCTCGCCGCGAAACGCGCCAAGCCAGGCGAAATCTGGGACTGGATGGTCGTTAAAACCAGAACGGCCACGCAGCTAGTGATGACGCAGGATATCGACTGGATCGAGGCGTCCGGCGTTTATGTGACCCTGCACGCCGGCGGCGAGGAGTTCCTCTATCGCGCCAATCTTAGCGCGGTGGCGGGCCGGCTTGACCCCTTTCAGTTCATCCGCATCCACAGATCCAGCCTCGTCAACCTGAAGTCGATCGCGCTCCTCGAACGCCGTTCCCACGGAGAGTTCGAGATAGTGCTGAAGGACGGCACACGCCTGATGCTCAGCCGAAGCTACCGGGCGGATGTCGAAGCAAGGCTGGGCCAACCACTCTGAGTCTGTGGCGATTTACCTCTCTCGTGAGCGGAATATACTTGTCAGGGCTGCCGTCACCGCCCGAGCTATCCGCTCGGCTGAGGCAGAATCCAGCGGCGCGGACAGCCCTACTCGACGCAGATCAGTGCAGGCGCTTCAACATGCCATGCATCGAGATCCAGCGCACGAATTCGTCGAACCAGCCGGTGCTGGTGGTTTCCTTCGGATACATGCCGAAGCCGTGGCCACCCTGTTCGAACAGGTGAAATTCTGCCGGCCGTTTGGCGGCCCGCCAGCTGTCGATTAGACCGTAACCACTATTGCCGAACAACGGATCGTCAGCCGCCAGCGCCACGAACAGCGGCGGGGCGTCGGCCGGCACGGTTACTGGGGCAAGTGACCCGTAGATGATCCCGATGAAGGCGGGCTTGGCGTCCTCGCCTTTCAAGGTGGTGGCCATGGTGAGCCCGGCGCCGGCGGAAAAACCGACCATACCGATCCGGTCGGGATCGACGTGCCATTCGGCCGCGCGTCGGCGGATAAGGGCGAACGCGGCGCGCGCGTCGGCGATCTGGGGCGCAAGGCTCGCGGTCATATCGACCGGCTTTCCGGCCGGCGGGCGGGCGGCGCCCGCGAACATTTGCGCCATCGACTGCTGGAACGCAGCCATATCGGGCGGCGTCGGGCGAAGCCGATATTTGATCACGAAGGCGGCCACACCCTTGGCGGCCAGCGCCTTGGCGACATCCCAGCCCTCATTCTCCATCGACAGGGTCATGAAGCCGCCGCCCGGCGCCACGATCACCGCCGCACCCGTCGCCTTGGCTGGATCGGGCAGGAAAGGCGTCAGTGTGGCGACCGTGACATTGCGGGCAAAGACGCTGCCATATTGCTTGTGCCATACCTCGGGCGCGGTCGCGCCGGGAAGCGGACCGGTGCCCAGTTCGATCGCGTCCGGCTGCGCCGGAATCGCAATCGGCGTCATCTTGTCATTCTGCGCCAGGACAGGTGTTGCCAGGCTGCACGCGATGGCGGCGAGCAGCGGCGCACAGGCCCGCCGCCACACGCGATTCATTTCCGTAACGCCGACGTCCCGCACCATTGCCGCTCTCCCTGATTATCGCGGCCGGTTTGATCGGCCGACGCGCTTATTTGTCCAACAAATGCAGCGCGCCCACCAGCGAGTCAATGAGATCCTATCAGATCCGATCCGGCAACCTTCAGGTCGAACGGCGGCGTCCGAAAGCGTCAGCCAGCGACGCAGGTCTGCCGCTGCTCGCCCAGGCCCTGAATGCCTAGGCGCACGACGTCGCCGGACTTCAGATACCAAGGCTCGGGCTTTTGGCCGAGGCCGACGCCGGGAGGCGTTCCCGTGGTGATGATGTCGCCTGGCTCCAGCTCCATGAAGCGCGAGCAATAAGCGACGATCTCCGCAACGCTGAAGACCATGGTTGTCGTATTGCCGTCCTGAAGCCGGCGACCGTTCACCTCCAGCCACAGCGACAGTGCCTGCGGGTCGGCGATCTCGTCCGTGGTGACGAGCCAAGGGCCAACCGGGCCGAAGGTGGGAAAGCCCTTGCCCTTGTCCCAGGTAGGCCCGCGTTCCAGCTGCCAGTGACGTTCGGAAACATCATTGACCACGCAATAGCCCGCGACGTGGTTCAGAGCTTCGGCCTCGTCGACCTGATACGCGTGCTTGCCGATCACCACTCCGAGCTCGACCTCCCAGTCGGTCTTCTCCGAACCGGGAGGAATCGCGATCGGATCGTTGGCGCCTTGCAGACAATTGACCCATTTGTTGAACACGACCGGCTCCGTTGGGATCGGCAGGTTCGATTCCGCGGCATGATCGGCATAATTGAGCCCAATGGCGATGAACTTGCGCGTGCCGGAGAACGGTACACCGTAGCGCACGCCGGCGGGCGCGAGCGGAAGCCGATCCAGCGCAACTTCGCGCAGCCGGTTCAAACCTTCCGCCGATAATGTCTCGGGCCCTATATCCGATACGACCGACGAAAGGTCGCGGATCGCGCCGTCGCTATCGACGATGCCCGGCTTCTCCTGTCCGGCGGAGCCGAAGCGGCAGAGTTTCATATCAGAATGTCCTTTCCATTTGGGCGAACGGGTCGCCTGCCAGCACCGAGCGATCGACCGCCGCGACCGAAGCGCAGCCCGCAAGCGTCATGACCACATTGAGTTCGCGTTCAAGGATCGAAAACATTTCATCCACCCCTGCTTCGCCTTTTGCCGCGAGCGCCCAGAGCCACGCGCGGCCGAGCAAGACGCCTTTCGCGCCAAGTGCGAGCATGCGCAGCACGTCGAGGCCCGATCGCACCCCGCCATCGGCCAGGACCGTTACCCGGTCACCGACCGCGTCGGCGATTGCAGGCAGCGCGCGCGCGACCGATGGCACCCCGTCCAGCTGGCGGCCGCCATGGTTGGAAACCACGATCCCTTCGGCGCCATAGTCCGCGGCGGCCTTAGCATCTTCCGGATCGAGGATGCCTTTGACCACCAGCGGCCCATCCCATGCCGCACGCAGCCAATCCAAGTCTTTCCACTGGATGCCGGGATCGAAATTATCGGCCATCCAGCGGATGTAATCGTTCATTCCGCTATCGGCGCCGAGTACGGGCACCAGATTGCCGAGCTGGTGAGGCCGGCCGCGCAGGCCGACGTCCCACGCCCAGCGGGGCTTCCCAAGCGCCTGCGCAAACCGGCGCACGGGGCCGCGCGGACCCGACATGCCCGAGCGCGGATCGCGATAGCGGATGCCGGGCGTCGGCATATCGACCGTGAAGACGAGCGTTTCCGCGCCCTTCCCCTTCGCCTGCGCGAGCAGATCGCGCATGAAGCCCCGATCCCGGACGACGTAGAGCTGGAACCAGAGGCGCGCCGACGGCGCGCCCGCGCGCAGTTCATCGAGCGGACAGAGTCCCACGGTGGACAGCGTGAACGGCACATCGTGGGCCGCCGCGGCGCGGGCCGCTTGGATCTCGCCTCGCCGACGGAACATGCCGCCGATCCCGATCGGTCCGAGCGCGACCGGCAGCGCCTGGCTTCGCCCGAACCAGGTGGTTGAAAGGTCGACCTGCGCCACATCCTGCAGGACGCGCTGGCGGATCAGGGTCTGCCCAAGGTCAGTAACATTGCGTCGCAGCGTCTCCTCGCCCAGCGCGCCGCCATCCGCATAATCGAACAGGAAACGCGGGAGGCGTCGCCGCGCGGCGTCCCTGAAATCGTTGATGGAAACGATCGGCATGCGGTCAGGCCATCGTCCAGCCGCCATCGATCGCGACGGCAGTTCCGGTGATGTAGGCGCTCTCGTCGCTTGCGAGATACAATGCGAGCATCGCTACCTCCTCGGCGCTGCCGATGCGTCCCATCGGCTGGCGTTGGATGAAGGCCGCGCGGGCCGCCGCCGCATCGCCGGTCGCCGCCAACCGATCATCCAGCGAGGGCGACTGCACCGTGCCGGGGCAGATCGCGTTGCAGCGAATACCGCGCCCGACATAATCGAGCGCGATCGACCGCGTCAGACCGACGACCGCGCCCTTGGAGGCGCAATAAGCGAGGCGGTTCGGCACGCCGATCATCGCGCCCGCGACCGACGCGATATTGACGATCGCCCCCTTCCCCGCCGCCAGCATCGCTGGAAGCACCGCCTGCGTCATTCGGATCGTAGCACGCACGTTCAGGTCGAAGGAGAGATCGAGCCCGCGTTCGGTGGTGGCAAGAAGGTCCCCCGTATCGACATAACCCGCGCAATTGACCAGCACGTCGAGCGTGCCCGCCGCCGCACCCGCCGCGGCGACGGCTTCGGGATCGAGCAGGTCGGTCACGCATACTTCGCACGCGCGCAGCGTCGCGAGCGCGTCGGCCTTCACGTCGAGCGCGATCACCGACGCGCCTTCGCGTACGAACAGTTCGGCGATGGCACGGCCAATTCCCTGGGCGGCCCCCGTGACGAGGACCTTCTTGGCGGCAAGACGGGGCATGATCTGAAATCCGGCTGGAGTTAGGGATGGTCGCTCTGGCGGAAGACGAGCTGGGCTTCCGGCCAATCCTGTTCGGCCTCGCCAGGGCGCCGTTGCAGTAACCCCATTCGCCGATGCCAGTCGGCCAGATCGGGAACCACGGTACTTTCGCGGTCGAGGCCCTCAGGATCAAACTCGTCCGACACGGTCATGATCATCACGAGCCGATTGGCGTGGCGGAAGATTTCGAGGTCGAGTATGCCGTGCCGCCGTTGCGCATCGAGCACCGCCGCCGGCGTGCGCCCGGGACGGTGTGATTCGTCATAAGCGACAAACACTACGGGATCGTCCGCCAGATCCTGCACGCGCACGATTCGGCGGGGACCGACGGAATCCGCTTCCGGCATCAATGCTTCTCCGGCTCGATACCGGAGCGGTCGATGACGGTGCGTGCCTCCGCCGGCCAGGCGTCCTTGGGGACGAGCGTGTTGTTCACGTCGCGATTGTTGACGTAGGGCGTCCAGGATCCGGTGCGGCGCCCGGAATCATACCAATTATCGACGGCGCTATTGTCCATCGCGGTGCGGCGCGGCGCGATATCGTTCTGCGAGTTGAGGTTGAGCCAGACGCCGACATTGCTGATGACGTTGTTGCGTAGCGTGACGTAGCGCGAGCCTTCGTCGAGATAGAGCGCAATCCCGTTGACCACGTTGTAGATGTAATTCTCGGCGATCAGTGCACCCGGATCGGCTGAGAGATGATAGATGGCGCCTCCATCCGGGAACCATTGTTTGACTTCATGAACGCGATTGCCGACCACGACGCTGTCCCGCAGGATGGTGGGCGTATTGTAGAGCAGGTTGCCCGGTTGGTTGTAATAACCCCGGTTCGCGGTCAGGTAGGCCGCGCTTCCGCCCGGATCGTTGACGCCCCAGCCCCAGCCGACATCGATCCCGTCATAGGGTGCGTCCGATACGTCGTTGTGCCAGATCACCGCACCGCTCGCATACGTGACGAGGATCGCGGCCTGCTCGCGATAATGCTGCGAGATGGTGTGGACGTAATTGTTGCTGATCAGGATGTCGCGAACGCTCATCTCCGGACGGGACGGATGATGTGCGTCCGGTCGCACCCCGCCGACCATGATCGCGCCGCCCGCAAGATCGGTGAAGCGCGAGCGGCGCACGTCGATCGCGGAGGCGCCCAACCCGACGCCGCTGTCATTGGCGTCGGGGTTGTTGCCGATGCCGAGCGCGACCTGCCCAAGCTGGGTGAATTCGTCATGATCGAACACGACCCGCGTCGCGGCCGCTACCTGCACGGCGGCCGGTTGCTGGCGCCAGCTGTTGCGCATCGCCTCGAACGCCCAGCACCCCCATGAGCAATCGCGGATCGGATCGCCGGGATAGCCGGCCCAGTCACCCGCTAGGAACGAGCCGCTCTGCTGGCTGGCATAGCCCTCCGGCCCCGACGGCAACAGCCAGCTGGTATGGCGGAAGCTGAGCCCGCGGAACTCGAGATCCTTGACCGGTTCGTCATAGCTTCCGGCGATCGACATGAGCGCCTCGAGCCGGGGAAGGACCACCTCGATCCGTTTCATGTCCTCGCCCGCCACGGGCTTGTAATAGAGCTTGCCCGCGGCCGGATCGGCGAACCACTGGCCATCCTCGCGCAGGAAGGGGAGCGCGTTCACGAAGAACAGCCCGGCATTGTCGCCCCAGACCGAACGGGCAAACGTGTCGTAGCCCACCAGATTGTTGCGCCAGCCCGGTTGCTGCATGACGATCCGGTTGCCCTCGATCCGGTCGACCATCGCGTGGCGATCGGTGAACCAGCCGGTAGCCTCGACTTCCAGCCTGTGCTGATCCGCGAGCCCTGCCAGGAAGTGCCAGGCGGGATCGACGATCTCGATACCCCAGTCATGGAACACGAATGCGGTGCGCGGCGCGCGGACCGCGGCGCGCGCCGCCATATGACCCGCGACCCACAATTGCCTCGGGTCCACTCCGCGCGGAATGTCGGCCGACCAGATGCCGCGACCGGCATCCGCCAGCTTCCAGCCGCTCACCGAAGTGCCTCCGGAAAGAATGGGATGCGCGCCCGGTGCCGCTTCCCAACGCACCGTATAGCCATTCTGGCCGCCGTCGGCCGCGGTGAAGCGCAAAGGTGCCGTCTGCCGGTAGACGCCGTCGGCAATCTGGACGGTGACGTCATGGTCGCGATTGAGACGCCGTACCGCGGCCTGCGCCTGCGCCCAGGTCGCGAGCGGATGCGCGACCGAACCGTCGCCGTCGTCCGATCCTTTGGGAGAGACCGTGATCACCACCGGAACCGGCGTCGGGCGACGGCTGATGTGGATCACGCCCGCGGTGTGCGCGCGGCTCGCCGTGGGCGCCTGGAAGACGGGAATATCGGGTGTGGGCGGCAATGTGGCCGCCAACGGGAGCGCCAGCGCGCAGGCCGCGATGAGTGCGGCGAACCTGGCTTTGCTAGTCGGCATTCTTATACTCCCAGGGCATAGAATTCGGCTGCCACGCCCGCGAACAGCCGTTCCTGGTCTGCGCCGGCACGCGCGGCCATGTGGATGGAATCGTCGAGCCAGCGTCGCCAGCCATCGCCGGAGAGGTGCAAAACCGGCCAGTCGCTGCCCCACATCAGCCGGTCGCCGAACACAGCGACGAGATGGTCGACATAGGGCGTGAGCGCGTCGGCCGGCTGGCCCGCCGCCTGTTCGGTCCGCAACCCGGACAGCTTGCAATAGAGACCGAGCCCAGCGAGCGTTTCGATCTCGGCACGCCAGGGGTCGAGCAGCCCTTGATCCGCGCGCGGCTTGGCCGCGTGATCGATCACGACCGGCAGATCGGGCCAGCGCTCCGCCAGTCGCGCGAGCATCGGCAAATGGCGCGGCTGGACCAGGGCGTCGAGCCGGAGCCCGCTCGCCACCATCGCCTCAAGCGCGGGCGCGACCGCGTCCTGCAGCAACCAATCCGTATCGGGGATCGACTGAAGCATGGGACGCAGGCCGCGCAACTTTGGGTCGCGGGATAGCGCCGCGATCCTTTCGGGCGCGTCCGGCGACGCAAAATCGACCCAGCCGACGACGGCTGCCACGATCGAATTGTCCCGCGCCAGCGCGAGCATCCAGTCGGTATCCGTATCGGTAGGCTGCGACTGCACGAGCACGGTCCCGGCCAGCGTCACACCCATGGTCTCGGCCGCAAGGTCGTCGGGTCCGAAGTCGCGATGGATGGCGCCTTCCTCGGCCGTAGGCCACTCATGACCGGGCGTGGACAGGGACCAGAAATGCTGGTGGGAATCGATCACGCGCATATCTGTCAGCCGCTCGTGCCGGGTCGAACATTCGTCCTAGCCGACAAGGCGCTTTTCCCAACAACCATCACCGAACCGCACGGATCGGAAGTACGAAACACGCGCCGACCACCACAAACACGGCGGCGAGGCAGAAAAGCAGCGGGTAATTGTTGCCGGTAGCGCTTAGCAGCGCGGCAGCCATAGCGGGGCTGAGGATCTGGGGGATGTTGATCGCCGTCGTCAGGATGCCGAGATCCTTGCCGGTCGCCTCCTCCCCGTCGGGTCGTGCCGGAAGGACGCGCGTCATGAGCGCAAGGTCGACCGACATGAAGGCGCCGTAGCCGATGCCGATGAGCACCGCGTAACCGAACATGCCGGGGATGTTGGGCGACGCAAGCGGGGCAACCACCGCCAGCGCCATGATGATGCCGGCGAGGAAAACCAGCGGCTTTAGTCGCCCAAGCCGATCAGCAAGCCATCCCGACATCAGGCTGGAGACCACCAATGCTACCAACGTGACCGAAGACATGCGCGCGATCATGGCGTTGGCATCGGCCTGGCTGAGCCCGATATGGTCTTCCAGAATATAGAGCAGGTAGGTCAGGATTCCCTGATAGCCCATGTAGATGGAGAACCGGCCGAAGAAGGCCCAGGCGAAGTCGGGATGCTGGCGCGGGCTTACCCAGAAGCCGCGCAGGAAGGCCCCCAGCTTGAAGGGCTGCGGCGCAGGCAGATCCGCCGGCAGCGGAGGCTCGGGATTGAGGATGACGAATGACGCGCAGGCAAGCATGACCCCCACGCCAAGGATGGCGTAGGCAAGGTACATGTGAACCGCGAGCAGGCCACCGAAGATCGTCCCGGCCGAAAGCCCCGCGGTCATGGTGGCGCCCACCACGCCCGACACCGTTCCGCGCTCGTCGGGCGGAAAGCGGTCGGCGACGACGGTCGTGATGGGCGGCAGCATGCAGTTGAGCCCGACGGTCGCCAGCAGCCAGAACGCGGTGATCCCGACGATGTTGCCGCCATGCGGGATCAATATGGTCGCGATGCCTCCGATCAGGCTTCCCCAGATGATCCAGGGTGTGCGCCGACCGAACCGGCTGCGGGTTCGATCCGAAAGCGCACCCGAGACGGGTGTCGTCGTCGTGCTGAACACCGACGTGATGGCAAAGACGATGCCGAGCGTGGCCGTCTTGCCGGCCGGATCGATATTCTGAATTTGATTGGGAAGCAGAACCCCCAGGATCGCGGCGAACAGCGCGAACAGGACGAAGAACACCAGGCCCAGGCTAACCACCAGGATCCACTTCTGCCGCCCCGGCATCACCGATGAAGATAACGGTGCGACGATGTCCGCGACCCCGCTCATGCGGCCACCGGCAAAGCACCGCCACTCGCGCGCGCCGTGGCGCTGAGGGTCAGGCCGTGTCCCGGCGCGTCGCGACCATGAATGAGCCCGTCCGCCATGACGAACGGCTCCTCCACCAGATGGTCGAAATTCTGGAAGCTATATTCGACCCACCGCACGGCGGGGAGCGCGAGCGCCATATTGACCCCCAGTTCGAGGAACGTGTTGCCCAACGTCACTTCGATATTGACCTCGTTGGCCAGCCAGCCGGCGCGCATCACATCGGACACCTGCCCATGGACGTTGAGCATGTCGCAGGCGCGGGCTTCGATCAGCTTCCGCTTGCCGGTCAGGTCGAGATATTCGCCAGAATTAATGCGGCTCAGCCCCAGCGACCGCAGGAGGCGAAGGCCATCGAAGTCGTCGCGCGGGATCGGATCCTCGACCCAATAAATGGAATGGCCGGCACGCTCGAACAGGCGCAGCGCCTGGATCGTCTCCTGGGCAGTCCAGGCTTCGTTGGCGTCGATCATAACCGGCCGGTCGCCATCCGTTGCCTTGCGCAGCAGATCGAGCCGATGCAGGTCCCGCTCGATTTCGGGATGGCCCACCTTGATCTTGTATCCCCGGAATCCGCGCTCGCGGGCATTGCCGAAAAGCTCGACGAAATCGTGATCGGAAAGGTGATAATCGAGTCCGCTTGCATAGACCGGCACCGAGCGCCGGGTTGCGCCCAGCATTTGCCAAAGCGGCAAGCCCGTCTGTTTCGCGAATAGATCCCAGACCGCATGCTGGAGCGATTCCTCGAACGGCAGCGACATGCGACGAACGTTGCCGCCACGCACGCGCTGAACCCCCAGAGCGAGCGCCGATGGATGCCGCCCCTCAAGCCCCGGCCAGGCCTCGACCCGGAAAATGCGCTCGATTTCCTCGGGGCTGGGCAGCGGCACAAACAATGACTGCGCAAAGCCCAGGCCGACCCGTCCCGCCGCATCGATGAGTTCGATCGCGACCACCTGCGCTTCGTCCGCGCGGACCTGCGAGTCACCGATGAGGCGATCTCGGGCGAATTGCATCCGCGTCAAGCGAAACCCTTCGATTAGCGCGGATACAGACATTCCAGATTCCCTTTTTGATATTTCATTCTGTTGACGAAAGATCACGCGCTGGCAACCCGTTTTGCGCCGATGCCCGCCCCTGTTCGATCTTGTGGCAATTGCGATCTGCCGAAAGCCGCAGGACAATGTCCGCACGGCCCGGCATCTCCTGAAGGATATGGCGGGTCAGCCGCTCATAATGCTGGAGGAAGCGCTCGACCGCCCTTTCATCCATGACGCCGGCACCATCCCCTGCTGTTTGCCGCAGGCCGGCCTCCTGCTCCTCGCGCCATCGGCAAACGGTTTCCCAATCGGGCGCGGCAAGGAGGACCAGCATATCGAGCCTTGCAAACAAGGCCTGATAGGCGCCGGCAAGGGCGGCATTGACCGCCTGCCGCCAGCTTCCGTTCGCGTCCTCGATCCGTTCCAGGCCATTGATCGGCACGGCGAGAGCTTCTTCCGACTGGGGCACCGCCCCGACGCACCAGCCTTCGAAAATTACCATGTCGCAGGGCGTGCACGCCTCGGGCCATGTGTCCGATGGCGCCCTGTCGTCACTCGCCTTGTCAAAGCGCGGTAGTCGCGTCGGAATACCCGCCTCAAGGGCATCGAGCTTTGCGATGCCGAGCGCCACGTCATGTGTGCCGGGCACGCCGCGGGTGGCGAACAACGGGTGCCTGGTTCGCGCCAATTCGGCGCGTTCGGCACGGGTTAGGTAAAGGTCGTCCAGCGACAGCGTCGTCGTGCGTGGAAAACGGCGTGCGAGAGCCTCGGCCAGGGTCGACTTGCCGCTCCCTTGCGCGCCGCAGATGCCCACGATCAAAGGACGCTTCCCCGTTTGCGCAAGCGCATCGGCAAGCCGGTCGGCGAGGATCAGCTCAGGCGACACGATCGGGAAGCTCACGCCCGCCGAAGAATGCGTCGAGATTGGCGATCGCCTGCATGCCCATCGCCGTGCGCGCTTCTATCGTGGCACTGCCGAGGTGCGGCAGAAGAACGGTGTGCGGATGATTGACCAGAGCCGGGTGGACAGCAGGCTCGTCCGCATAGACGTCCAGCCCAGCAGCGAACAGCTTACCCGAGGTCAATGCCTCCGCCAGCGCCGCCTCGTCCACGACCGAACCGCGTGCCGTGTTGACCAAAATGCCACCGGTCCGCATCGCCGCGAAAAAAGCGCTATCGATCATGCGATGCGTATCCGCACCGCCCGGAACGTGCAGCGAAACCACATCCGCCGCTGCGGCGAGCGCGGACAGGGTCGGCAGACGCACCGTCTCCAGTGCCTGCTCGACCTCTGGACCGGCGGGGCTGCGGTTATAATAAGCGATCCGCATACCCAGGGCGCGGGCCTTGCGCGCCGTTTCCTGCGCGATGCGCCCGAACCCGACAAGGCCGAGCACACGTCCGGAAAGCCCCTGGCCCACCATATGCGTCGGATGCCAGCCGGGCCATTGGCCGGCGCGCAATTGGCGGTCGCCCTCCGCCGCCCGGCGACTGGCCGCCAATATCAGCAGGATCGCGAGCTCGGCAGTCGCTTCGGTGAGCACGCCGGGGGTGTTGGTGACGATGACCCCGGCGGCACGCGCGGCCTCCAGGTCTATATGGTCGACGCCTGCGCCGTAATTGGCGAGGATCCGGACGCGCCGGCCGGGAGTGGCCAACAGTGCCGCATCGATCCGATCGGTGATCGTCGGAACGAGCGCATCCGCCTCGACCATCGCCCGCTCAAGCGATTGCCGGCTAAGCGGCTCGTCCGAGAGATTGAGCATGGCCGTGTAACGTGACGACAGCGCGGCCTCGACCGTTTCCGGAAGGCGCCGGGTCACGCGCAGCACAGGCTGCGCATCCTGGCCAGGCTCATTTCCCATGATGGGGAAGCGTCTGGGCTGGGACGGGCGCGTCGCCCCGGATCAGATCTTCATGGCGCATTTCCGCCCAGAAGTCATCTGGAATGACCGCATTATGCCAAGCCATCGTCTGACGCACATGATCGGGGTGACCGACCCCCGGAATTACACTCGCAACGACGGGGTGCGCGAGCACGAACGCGAGCGCCGCCGCCGGCAGCGGGACGCCATGCGCCGCAGCTATTGCCTCGATGCGCGCAACGCGTTGGACCAGAGCGGTGGGTGCCTCACCATAATTGTAGCGGATCGCGCCTTCGGACCGCGTCCCCGTGACGAGAATACCGCTATTATAGGGCCCGCCGACGACCACCTCGACGCCGGCCGCGGCGCAGGCCGGGAACAGCGCGTCCAGCGGCTCCTGCTCGAGCAAAGTATAGCGACCCGCGAGGAGCAGGATATCCAGCGGTGCCACCTGGAGCGCTTTAACCGAGACCGGGATTTCGTTGACGCCCAGACCGAAGCCCGCGATCGCGCCTTCGTCGCGCAGTCGGACCAGCGCGTCGAACCCGCCGCCCTCGGTCAATTGCCGCCAATAATCGTCATCGGCCGCGCCATGGACCATCCGCCCGATATCGTGGACCAGCAATATGTCGACATGCGCCAACCCCAGGCGGTGTAGGCTGGCCTCGAACGACCGCAAAATACCGTCATGACTATAGTCGTAGCTTGCACGGAACGGCATCGGCGACAGAAAGCCGTCGCGCTCGGAATCGTCGGTGATCGTCGGGTCGGGCGTCAGTAGCCGTCCGACCTTGGTGGAGATGATGACGTCGTGGTGCACGCGCAGCGCGTCGCCGATCCGGCGCTCGCTCAGCCCGCGGCCATAATGCGGCGCCGTGTCGAAATAACGAATGCCGGCGTCAAGCGCGGCATCGACGGTAGCGCGGGCAGTCCGGTCATCGACGCGGTCGAACAGGTTTCCAAGCGCGCCGCCGCCGAAACCGATCGGGCAATCCTTAAGCAAACTCTTGGCCATGATACTTTCTACAACAGCGGCGCGAAGCGCATTGCGAATGGGGCCGATCTACCAAGGGCCCGCACTGGCTTTAGGAGGAAATCTGTCGCCGTAGCCAGCGGCAGATGCCGATTGGCGACGCACATCGCCCTCGCGCCACCCGACCAAGCCGCTGCAGTCCAGGGACCGCAGCGACAAGGAGGGTTGGGCCGGCCTGCATTCGTCAGACTGGTGTTGCGAGGGCTTTGCCGATCAGAACCTCACGCGAACGCCCGCACTGTAACGCCGCCCCACGCGCCGATATTCCTGCGTGTTGGAGACCACGTTGGCATAATGGAACTCCTTGGAGTTCGTGAGGTTGGTCGCATCTGCGGTCAGGATGAAATTGTCAGTGAGCGACACCTGAATTCCGGCATCGAGCTGGTCGTAGCTGGCGCTGAACTCGGGAACACCGGTTTGCGTCTGGGGAACAACGAGATAGCGGTCTCTCCAGGTATAAGAAGCACGCAGCTGAAGCGGTCCCTTTTCGTAGAAGGCGACGGCCGTATAGCTGTTCTTGGAAAGCCCCTGCAGCGAATAGCTTACGGCGTTCTTGGCCGCGTTCGAGTAGCTCGCATTGCTGCTGGTGTATGTATAACTGAGCTGGGTCCCAAACCCGTCCAGCGGCGCCCACAGCCCCTTGAGCAAGGTGCGGTAGCTCAACTCCGCCCCCTTCACCGTGGCCCCCTTCCCGTTCACCGGCTGGTCGACGATGAAGGTGACCTGATCGACCTTCTGCGTGGTCACGCCGCGCGTGATGAACGAGTCGATCGACTTGTAGAACAGTGTCGCGGACAGCAGCGAATCCCGGTCATAATACCATTCCAGGCCGCCCTCGATCTGCGAGGCCCGGAACGGCAGCAGATTGGGATTGCCGCGCGTGATGCGCTCGTTGCCCGGATTGCTGGTGATGCTTTGCGCCGAGGACAGATCGGTCAGCGTGGGCCGCGAGATGACGCGGGACGCGGCGGCGCGGAGGATCACCGTATCGGTAAGGTTGAGGCGCGCATTCAGCGAGGGAAGAATGTCGGTATAATGCCCCTTGGAGCTGAGCGGTGTCAGCCCGGACAGGACGATGACGTTCTGGCCGGTTCCATTGGGCTTTGCGCTGAGCACGGTCTGGCCCGCGCCGGTCGAGGTGAAGTGGGTATCTTCGAAGCGCACGCCCGCATTGATCGCAAGCGGCAATTCTCCAAGGTCGCCCTTGAACTGGAACATCAGGTAACCGAGCGCGACCTTCTCTTTTACCGCCGAGCTTGCCGCAGGATCGGGGACGATCGCCGCTAGGCTGCCGCTATGCAATGTCGGATCCGCGGTGCTGTTGAGGCCAAGCATGGCCTGGAACAGCTTGTCCGCATCATAATCAACCCAATCGGCGGTGTTGCCGCCGGCCGCGCCGCCGAAGAAATTGAAGTTGGTCGGAGTGAACAGGCCGGAGGGCAGCACGACATCGCTGCCGCAATATGCGCATTGGTTGGGCTCGGTGAAGCCGGTCGTTCGCTTCGTGCGCTGGGAATAGCCTACGCCTCCGTAAGCGGTGACGGCACCGCCATCCCACGAACCATCGATCCGGCCTTCCTTGATCTTGTCATCCAAATTCTGGCCTTCGCTGTTGATATAATGCGCCAGTCGATGACTGACGTCGGTCGCAGCGTTCGAATAATTGGGATTGGTCACGGTGAAACTGGCGAGCGGGCTGCCCGTCTGCCGATCGTAGGTATAGTCCATGTGCTTCAGGCGCACGGTGGTGAACAGCGCGCCGGCATTGCGGAACCGCGCGCGGCTGGCGTCGAGATCGAGCGCCAGGGTGAAAGGTCCGCTCGCCCATTTGGCATTGAATCCGAACAGGCTGGTCGTCGATTTCGCAGGGCGATTCTCGACGATTTCGTCAACCGTGCCATCGTGAAAGCTCTCGGACACCGCGGTCCCGCCAACGTGGACCGTGCGGGATTGGCCACCCACCACCTCGGTCGTGTCCGATCCTCCCGTCACAACCTGCTTGACCAAAGTCCCGCCGCTGAAGTCGGGGACGATAGCCGACCCGTGATAATGCTCGTTATCGTGCGAAACCAGGCCGTCCAGCGTGAGCGTCAGTTCATCGGTCGGCTTGTACTGAAGCGCCCCGTCGACACCGAGCCGCTTGCGGTGGGAGAATTCCACCTGGTTCGTGAAATTGTGGTACATGTCGACATTGCGGAACAGGGTGACCTTGCTGGGGTCGATCCTGGGCGCGCAATTGCCGCCGGTCGCGCTGCCGACACACAGAGCGCCGCCATTGTTGGTGACCGAGCCATAATATCCGTCGTCAAAACTGCGCGGATAGGAGCTCGCGCCGACGAAGAAGTTGTCGGTGCGCTCATTTTTATCGTCATAGGATACGACCAGCGAGGCGCCGAACCTTCCTGAATCATCCTTCCAGGTCAGGTAAGCCGCGCCCGAGGGCGTCTTCTTGTCGCCCAGTTGGTCATAGTTGATCCGCGCCGAGCCACCGCCGCGCAAGCCTGCCCGTTGCTCGAGCGGGCGAAGCGTATGGACATCGATCGTGGCGCCGATGCTGGCCCCGTTCAGGTTGGCCTGTGGGCTTTTGAAGACCTCCGCGCCGGCAATGAGTTCCGACGGCAGAATGTCGAAGTTGAATTCGCGCCCCGCACCGTCGGTCGCGATGACACGCCCATTCACGGTAACCGTGTTGAATTCCGGCCCGAGGCCGCGGACCGTGACGCCGTTGCCGACGCCGCGATTACGGTCGATTGTGATGCCGGGAACGCGCTGCAGGGATTCAGCAACGTTCTGATCGGGCATCTTGCCCAGATCCTCACTCGCAATTGCATCGACAGCGTTCACGGCCGTCCGGCGGATATCGATCGACTGCCGCTGGCTGGCACGAATGCCCGTCACGACGATCTCGCTGGCGTCGGCCGGTGACGACGGATTCGCCCCCGGCGTTTGAGCCTGGCTCGCGGGGGCCAGGGTAGCCGCAAGAGCGGCGATCGCAATGCCGCCGCAGAGGTGCTTCGATGTAGACAAGGTCATCCTCCCTTTTTTCTTGAAATTTCAGTACCGCCCATCTGAAAGATGAGCAAGGGGTAATGTTTGCCGTAAATTCAACGAGAATGCGCCGGTTAGCCGGGCCGACCGCCCGGAACCGACGAATCAGGCGCCAAATTCGGGGTCGGCCCGCGAATTAATTGATATTCTGAAATATCAGTTGTAGGGAGCCGGTGATGTCGGGCTTGGAGGCATGGCCTTGGACCCTCTCGACGGCCCGGCGCTCGAAGCGGCTTCGCGGCCTGGGCCGGCGGCGCCAAGATGGCTCCCGGGTTGCTTTTTTTACGGTAGCTGGTTCAATTGCCCGGAGGGGAACCATGAGCGGTCCGCGGTGAATCTAGCGGTACGAGGCGCCAAGCCGCGGCCAGCCGGACAGGACGATACGGGGTTTATTAGTCTATGCACGGCGCACAACGAAAAGCGAAAGGCGGCTCGCCGCCGGAGGGGCGGAGCGACGCCAAGAACCGCAAGGGTGATGCGAGCCTTGGCGACAAGGCGTATCAGGCGATCCTGCAGGCGCTATTCGATCGTACCATCCCGATCGGCGCCGAACTTTCCCAGACGGAATTGGTCCGGCTGCTGGGAATAACCGTGCAACCGCTGCGCGATGCGCTGCGGACCCTGGAAACCGAAGGCCTGGTCACGATCCACGCCCGGTCCTGCATCCGCTTCGTGCGCGCCGATCTCGAATTGTCGCGATCGACCTATCACTTTCGGTCGCTGATTGAACGCGCCGGCGCGCGCGCCTGGGCCGAAACCGGTGACGCGGCGGACATACGGTCGCTCGCCGAGGATCACGAAGCCCTGCTCGCGCAGCTTGAGGGCGGCGCGTGGACGGCACGGGAAGAAGAGGAACTCGATCGTCTCGAGGATCGGCTTCACGGCGCGCTGATCTCGGCATTGCGCAATCAGCTGATCGAGACGACCGCGCGCCGGCTCAAAAATTACGTGACGCTGGTGCGGCTGGACTGGCTGACCACCCGGCCGCTCGCGATCAAGACGGTTCGCGAGCATCTCGAAATTATCAATGCTTGCGCGGCCCGTGACGGCGAGGCAGCCGAACTGGCGCTGATCACCCACTTTCAGCTGGCGCTGCAACGGCTGATCGGCATGGGCTGACCGCCCGGAAGAGTTCTGGCGACGGTTTCAGGCGTAGCGCGGGGTGTCTGTTCCAGCACCCCGCGCCCGTTCCTTACTGCAGTTCGAGGACCACTACCGACTTGGGCGGCAGGGTCACATCCAGCGTATCGCCCTTGACGCTCGCGCCGGTGAAAGCCTGCGGCACGACCGTGTCGGGCTTGTCGAACGTGTTTATCGCATCCATCGCGCTGGCGGTCAGGATACGCCCCGAAACATTGCCCGCCGACAGGCCTGCCAGCTTCGTTGATACGGTCGCCGACTCGTTCGGGTTCATGTTCGCCAGAGCGATATGGACCTTCCCATCCTTGCCGCGCGCCGCCGAGGCGCTGACCGCCGGGATCGCCCACTGGTCCTTGTTATACCACGAGGACTTGATGTCGATCGGCAACTGGGTGGCGTCCTGGAACGGCTTGTACATCTGGAAGATGTAATAAGTCGGCGTCTTCACCATCTTGGCGCCGTCGGTCAGGATCATCGCCTGCAGCACGTTCACCATTTGCGCGATCGCCGCCATCTTCACGCGATCGGCATGTTTGACGAAGACGTTGATCGTCTCGGCCGCGAGCAGAGCATCGCGCAGGCTGTTCTGCTGGATAAGGAAGCCCGGGTTGCTGCCGGGCGCGGGATCGTACCAGCTGCCCCATTCGTCGACGACCAGCCAGACCCGCTTGTTCGGATCATATTTGTCCATGACCGCCGAATGCTTGGTAACCATTTCCTCCATCTTCAGGCCGCGCGCCAGCGTGGAAGCCCACTCGTCTTCGCCGAAGCCGGTGGCGGCGCCCTTGTGCGCCCAGATGCCGCTCGGGATGGTGTAATAATGGAGCGTGAGGCCGTCGATCTGACGCCCGGCATCGCGCATCATCACCTCGGTCCAATTATAATCGTCGCTGTTCGCGCCGCTGGCGATCTTGAACACCTTGCCATTGCCGGCATGGATGAAGGCAGAATAGCGGCGGGTCACGTCGGCTGCATATTCGGCGCGCATTTCGCCGCCGCAGCCCCACAGCTCGTTGCCCAGGCCGAGATAGGTGAGCTTGAACGGCGCTGGATGGCCATTGGCCGCGCGCTCCTTCGCCAGCGAGGAGCCAGTGGGCGAGGTCATATATTCGACCCATTCCGAAACCTCGGCCGCCGGAACGCTGCCGACGTTCGCGGATACGTAGGATTCGGCGCCGATCAGGTCGAGGAAGCGGAAATATTCATTCGTGCCGAAGCTGTTGTCCTCGGTAACACCGCCCCAGTTGCTGTTAACCAGAACCGAGCGCTTGGCCTGTGGGCCGATCGCGCCACGCCAGCGATACGTATCGGCGAAGCAGCCGCCCGGCCAGCGCACGAACGGCACAGACAGCTCCTTCAACGCGTCCACAACGTCCTTGCGATAACCCTGGACGTTGGGGATCGGCGATTTCGGCCCGACCCAGATCCCGCCATAGATACCATGGCCAAGATGCTCAGCGAACTGTCCGAAAATCTGTCGGCTGACCTGCGGACCCGGCTGGTCGGCGTGCACGACGATCGACGCCGTTTCCGGCGCGGCGGCGTGCGCCATCTGCGCCGCGATCAGCCCGATTGCCGTCATACCTGAAAGCCAAAGCCGCATTTCAAATCCTCTCTTAATTGTCGGACAAACGCTATTGCGGGGCCATGCGCGTGGCAAGCAGGATTTCTGCGCATAGGTGCAAACCATTTTCATGGATTGACGTAAGCCATTTGTCTGAGTAAATTGGAATTCCATCGTGACACACCCGTTTCCGGTGGAATCCTCCCTTAATGGGCCTGCCTGCAGAAGGCGGGCCCATTTTTTTGTCTCCATCGGGCGGAGAAGCTTCCGCAATCCTGGGCTTTCCTGCATGGAATAGTCGGACAAGGAAAAAAACTGCAGCAGCGGGAGAGCTGGCGAATGACGAGGTCGAACCGACAGGGCGTGACGCGGCGTGGTGCGATCGTAGCGGTAGGTGGCGTTACGGCCGCGCTCGCTTTGCCCGTCCCCCTCGACGCGGCCGCCACGCCCGCCGGCGCGAACCGGCTTTGGTATCGACGGCCTGCCGAACAATGGGTCGAGGCGCTTCCGGTCGGAAACGGGCGGATCGGCGCGATGGTGTTCGGTGGCACGCGGCACGAAAGGTTCCAGCTGAACGAAAACAGCTTCTGGGCAGGCGGACCCTATGACCCGGTCAACCCGAAAGCGCATGACGCACTTCCCGAAGTCCGCCGCCTGATCTTCGCCGGCCGCTTTGCCGAAGCACAGGCGCTCGCCAACGCCTCGGTCATGGCGGTTCCGCTGTCGCAAATGTCCTATCAGCCGATCGGAGACCTGCTGCTCGACATGCCGGGAGTCGATCCGGCGGCGGTTCAGGATTATCGGCGAGAGCTCGACCTGGACGCCGCAACCGCCACTACCTTCTTCACTCCAACGGCATCAACCTACCGCCGGGAATGCCTGGCATCGTCCGTCGATCAGGTGATCGCGATCCGGCTCAGCGCGGACAAGCCCGGCGCGATCGATCTCGATATGTCGCTGACGTCGCCTCAGGCCGCGACGCTTTCGGTAAAGGTCGGCACGGTGGAGCTCGCGGGCACCGGCCCGGCCGAGCACGACATCCCAGGCGCGCTCCGGTTTCACGTGGCGGCCCGCCTGCAATCCGATGGCGGAAGCGTGACTGCGCAAGACAAGCATTTGGCGGTCCGCGGCGCCAACGCGGTGACGATCCTGGTGGCAATGGCGACCAGCTACCGGCGGTTCGACGACGCAAAGGCGGATCCCGCGTTGCTTGTCCGCAAGCAGATTGCACGCGCCGGCAGCCGTCCCTTCACGCGTATCGCCGCCGAAGCATCGGCCGACCATCGCGCCCTGTTCCGCCGCATGAGCCTGGATCTCGGCCACACGCCTGCCGCGGATCGGCCGACCGACGAACGAATCCGCGACAGCCAGCATTCCGACGATCCCGCGCTCGCCGCGCTCTATTTCCAATATGGCCGTTATCTGTTGATCGCGTCGTCGCGGCCCGGCGGCCAGCCGGCCAATCTGCAGGGGCTTTGGAACGAATCCACGCGCCCGCCCTGGGGCTCCAAATTTACGATCAACATCAATACCGAGATGAATTACTGGCCCGCCGAGCCGACCGCGCTCGCCGAGTGCACTGCCCCACTGGTGGCGATGGTCCGCGACCTGGCGGAAACCGGCGCGCGCACCGCACGCGAAATGTACGGCGCGCGCGGATGGGTCGCCCACCACAACACCGATCTGTGGCGCGCAAGCGCGCCGATCGACGCTGCGCAATGGGGCTTGTGGCCGATGGGCGGCGCCTGGCTCTGCACCCATTTGTGGGACCGCTACGATTATGGGCGCGACATCGCCTATTTGCGCTCGGTCTATCCGCTGATGCACGGTGCCGCCCTGTTCTTCCTCGACGTGCTGCAGCCTGATCCCGCAACCGGCCATCTGCTCACCAACCCATCGGTTTCGCCGGAGAATATACATCCACATGGCTCATCGCTCTGCGCGGGCCCGGCGATGGACATGCAGATTCTGCGCGATCTGTTCGATCAGACCGCGCGCGCCGCCGAGATCCTTCACATCGATGCGGACTTTGGTGCGCAATTGCGTGCGACCCGGGCGCGGCTCGCGCCCGACAAGATCGGCAAGCTCGGTCAGCTTCAGGAATGGCAGGAAGATTGGGACGCCGACGCGCCTGACCCGCACCATCGCCACGTCTCGCATCTCTACGGGTTGTTTCCGAGCCACCAGATCAATCTGGACGACACCCCCGCATTGGCACGCGCCGCGCAACGCTCGCTCGAACTGCGTGGCGACGAATCCACCGGATGGGCGACCGCATGGCGTGTCAATCTGTGGGCGCGGCTGCGCGATGGCGATCATGCGCATCGCATCCTGCGCTTTCTGCTCGGTCCCGGGCGCACCTACCCCAACATGTTCGATGCGCATCCGCCCTTCCAGATCGACGGCAATTTCGGCGGCGCGCGCGCGATTGCCGAGATGCTGATGCAGAGCCGGGAAGACGAAATTCTCCTGCTGCCCGCATTGCCCAGCGCCTGGCCTACCGGTTCGGTGCGGGGTCTGCGCGCGCGCGGCGCATGCGTGGTGGACCTGTCCTGGCGCGACGGCGCGCTCGTCGAGGCTGTCCTGACGAGCCCGAGAGCATCACGCCTGCAGGTGCGGTCGGGCGCCACGCGCGTGACGGTCGCGCTTGCGCCAGGGAAGCCCGTCTATCTGCACGGGTCCGCGCTGCAACGGACCTGATCCTATTGCGGCAGGACGACCGCGCGGTCGGTGGAGAAATTCGCCGACTGGCCGGCAACGCCCGTATCGGGCTGTCCCGATCCGACGCTGACCCGATATGCGCCGACGGCGACCTGCCGGACGCCGTCGGGTGACACGCTGCTGAGGTCGCGCGGAGACAGATCGAACACGATCTTGCGCACCTCACCGGGCTTGAGCGACAGACGCTGGAAACCGCGCAGCGCCACCCGCGGCGTGCCGGGCACATCCGGGAAATTCAGGTAAAGCTGCGCGACTTCGTCGCCTGCCCGCGCACCCGTATTGCGCACTTCGGTCGAGACGCGAATGCCTTGCTCGGCCCCACCGGATGCCGGCTGTACCGTCAGCGGGCCGTAGGAAAAGCTGGTGAAGCTCAGGCCGTAGCCGAACGGATAGACTGGCTTGCCCGCGAAATAGCGATAGGTGCGGCCCGCCATCGCATAATTGTCGAATGCCGGCAGATCGTCGAGGCTGCGATAGAAAGTCAAAGGCAGCCGGCCCGCCGGATTGGTCTTGCCGGTAAGCACATCGGCGACCGCCAGCCCGCCCGATTGGCCCGGATACCAGGCCTCAAGGATTGCGGCGGCATTGTCCTTGGCCCAGGCGAGGTTGATCGCGCTGCCGTTCATCAGCACCACAATCAAGGGTTTGCCGAGCGCCTTTGCTTTTTCCAGCAGGCGCCGCTGATCGGCGGGAAGTTCGAGCGAGGTCTTGTCGCCGCCCGAGAAGCCCTCGACATGGACCGGCATCTCCTCGCCCTCGAGATCGGATGTCAGTCCCACAACCGCGACAACGGCATCGGCACCCGCGACGCCCGCAGCCAGATCCTTGTCGAGGTCGGTCGAGATGCGCTTCCAGAACATCGTGGTACTGGCGGAGGTGGCGCCGGATTCGGATTGGAGCTGCATCGGATAGCGCTTCCCTTTCTCCAGTTTCACCTCGACCAGGTGAAGCGGCTCCGCCCACTGCGTGTAGCGGCTGGCGGTCACGGCGGGCTTACCGCCCACCTGTACATTGCCCTTCACGCCCGTGAGCGCGATGCGATAGGTGCCCGTCTCGGGCGGAACTAGGAAGCCGGTCCAGACCACCTTGTGGTTCTCCGCGACCTGTTTGGTCTCGGACGCGCGTGACGCAATGTTCCGCTCGACCGAGGTGAGTATCGGCTTGGCCTCATAGGTGCGCGGGGCGTGGGTATCGCTCCCGGCCGCGGCCGGGAGCGCGTTATAATATTCGGCGCGCAGTCCGTGCTTGCCGTCGGGCGTGACGAACATCGCATCGGGAACGGGATCGCCGTCGGTGATCGACGCGGTGAAGGGAACCAGCTTGATCTGGGCCGCCGGCATGACGTGACGAAGGCCCTCGATCACGGAGATAGGCGGCGCACTTTGCGCGGACGAATAATTGCCGCGCAGGACGCGGGTCGCATCCGCCAGCGGCCCGATCAGCGCCAGCCTGGCGGTCGGTTTGAGCGGCAACAGACCATCATTCTTGAGCAGGACCAGACTTTCCGCGCCTGCCCGGAGCGCGAGCGCCTGATGATCCGGCGTGCCGATCGCGCTGACAGGCACCTTGGAGAGCGTCCGTTGCGGCAGGCCGGGGAGGTCGCCGTTGCGCAGGCGGGCGGAGAACAGGCGCACCAGCGCCCGATCGAGATCGGCCTCGACGATCAGCCCGCGCGCCAGCGCGTCCTTATAGCGTTCGCCGAGGTTGGTGGCGCCGCCGAGTGTCGCGCCATTGCACTCATTGTCGACCCCCGTGCGGATCGCGGCGGCAACGCCCGCAGGGGCGTCCGGCGCATATTTGTGGCCCTGATATATATCGACCACCGCGTCACAATCCGAGACGACATAGCCGTTGAAGCCCCAAGCGCCGCGCAGACGGTCTTTCAGCAGCAGGTCGCTGGCGCAGGCAGGCTGACCGTCGATCCGGTTATAGGCGCACATGATCGATCCCGCGCGGGCATCGACGATCGCCGCGCGGAAGGCGGGCAGATAGGTATCCTCCAGGTCATGGGGCGAGACGAACACATTCGCATGATGCCGCGTCGATTCCGGCCCGCTGTGCACGGCGAAATGTTTGGGCGTGGCGATCACATCCGGCAGATCGGGGTCAGGCCCCTGAATGCCGTTTACGAAGGCGACGCCCATGCTCGCGGTGAGGAAGGGGTCCTCGCCATAGGTTTCCTGGCCGCGGCCCCAACGCGGGTCGCGGAAGATGTTGATGTTGGGCGACCAGGTGTCGAGGCCTGTCCCGATCTTGCCGAGCTTCCCCGTTTCGCGGCCGAGCGTGTGCAGTGCGCGCACCTCGGTGCTGATCGTCGCGGCGACATCGTGCACGAGCGGCGTATCGAAGGTTGCGGCGAGACCGACCGGTTCGGGGAAGTTCGTCGTCGGCACCGCCCCGATCGCGCCGTGAAGGGATTCGGTCCACCAATTGTAGGCGGGGATATCGAGTCTCGCGATTGCGGGCGCGACGTTGACCAGCTGCCCAACCTTCTCGTCGAGCGTCATCTTCGCAACCAAAGTGGCGGCGAGCCGATCGGCATCGGCCCGCGCGGTCGATATTTGGGACGTAGCGGCGGGTAAGGGGCTTAAGCCCAGCGCCATGCCCGCCATCAACAATCCGCGCAGCGCAGCAAGCGACCGGGTCTTCATCCTCTTCCCCTTTTTTTGACGTCTTGGTTCGGTCCGCCTCAGACGGACGACAGACCATGTTCGTGGATCTTCCGGATCAGCTCGCGGTGTCGCGGCAGACCCAGTCGAAGCTTCTCGGTCATGGCAGCATTCTCGCGCATGGTCCGTTCCGCGAGCTTTGCATCCGCCGTGATCGCCTCGGGCGCCACCTCGCTGCGGAAGTCCATCCCGTAGAGCACATATTGATAGCTCGCCGCGGGAAAGACCTCATCGAGCCGGTCGAACTCGTCATGGAACCAGGGCGGCTGGTATCGCCACAGGTGCAACAATTCCTGAAGCCGATCGGGGATCGTCTCCGGCAGCATATTGTCCCGCCAGAAGGCTGTGTCGCGGCGTTTGCTCAACACGTAATGGAGCTTGAGGAAGTCGATGATCCGACCCCACCGATACATGGTCGCGTCGTTGAACCGCCGGGCGACGATGTCCATCACCTCACGATTGGCCGGCATCTGCTCGGCGATCATCTTAGCCGAAAGCTCGATTAGCACGATCGCCGAGGATTCGAGCGGTTCGAGAAAGCCCGCGGCGATACCCACCGCGACGCAATTGCGCTTCCAGAACTGTTCGCGATGGCCGGCGCGCAGCTTGATCTTGCGGACTGGCTTATCCTTTACAGCATCGCCGATATAGGCACGCAGTTCGCGCTCCGCCTCGTCGTCGCTCTGGTGGCGGCTGGAAAAGACATGGCCGACGCCACGACGGGTGGGGAGCCCGATATCCCAGATCCAGCCGGCGCTTTGCGCGGTGGACTTGGTGTGTGTCGCGATCGGGCTTTGCTCGTCGTCGTAGGGCACCTGGATCGCGAGCGCCGTGTCGCAGAACAGGACGTCGTTGCATTCCTTGAAGCCGACGCCGAGCGCTTTGCCGAGCAAGAGGCTGGCGAACCCGGTGCAATCGACAAACAGGTCGCCTTCGATCTCGCCCGCCTGCTCCGTGACGATGCTCCTGATGTCGCCGCTTTCGGCGAGTTCCACTCGCTGCACGTCGGCGAGCACATGGCGCACGCCCAATTTGTCGGTCGAATGCCGCTGCAGGAACGGCGCGAACTTGCCCGCATCGAGATGGTAAGCGTAATTCTGCATGCCCTGATATTCGGGCGTGGTGATCGTCTTGGGCGCCAGCCCGTCGTCGCAAATCTTACCCTGCGGGCAAACCGTATCGCAGAAGCTCCGGCCGTCGCCTCGCTGGAGCCAGTGCGGCACCAGATTGATCTGCTCGAAGCCCTGCGGAAGGACGAGCGGGTGATAATAAGCGTCGTCTTCGGCGCCTGTGGTCCATTTCGCGAAGAGCGCGCCCTGTTTGAAGGCGGCATCGCATTCGCGGAAAAATTCGGTTTCCGAGACGCCGATCTTCTTCAGCGTCGAGCGCAACGTCGGCCAGGTGCCCTCGCCCACGCCGATGATCGGGATGTTCGGGGATTCAACCAATGTCACGGAGAAGCTGGCGGGGATCCGGCCGCGGTGCTTGGCGGCGATGATCGCCGCGGTCAGCCAGCCGGCCGTGCCGCCGCCGACGATTACGACATTACGAATGGGGCGCGTCATGATGTACCGCGATAAAGGAAAAAGGGGGCGCCCACCATGGCGGACGCCCCCTTTTCCAGTTCAGGCTTTAGTAGTGGAAGCGCACGCCCGCGGTGTAGCGGCGACCGTAAGACCAGATGTCCAGCGTCTGGTTCTTGAAGCGGCCATGCGTGCTGTAGGTCGAGTTGTTGAGGTTCGTTCCCTCGACAAACACGGTGAACTGCCGCGTGACGTCGTAGCTTGCCGACGCGTCGATCTGCAGCTGCTTGTCGACATAGACCGGCTCGGCACCATAAGTGCCGCCCTGGCCCTGGCCGAGGCCGACCAGATATTCGTCACGCCAGTTCGCCGCGACACGCGCCTGGATCCCGTGCTTGTCGTAGAAGCCGACGATGTTCGCCGACTTTGCGAGACCCGTGATCGAGAAGGCAGAGCCGCTGACGTCGCCCGGATTATATTTCCGGTTCGTCGACGGGATCGTGGCATTGGCCTGGAAACCAAAGCCACTGTCGCCGAAGACCTGCTGCAACGCGATTTCCACACCGCGCACGGTCGCTTCCGGACCGTTGATCTGCGCGTTGACGTTGAACTTCGCCACCTGGCCCGTGCTCGGGTCGATGACGTTGTTGATCGTCTGCGTGGAAACGCCACCAACGATAAAGTTGGTGATGTGCTTCAGGTAGAAGTCGACCGCGAAGTACGAGTTCCTCTGATAATACCATTCGGCCCCGGCGTCGAAGTTATCGGCAAGGTAGGGCTTCAGGTTCGGGTTGCCGCCGCTTGCGGACAGGCTGCCCACGCGCAGGGTACCGAGGTTAACGGTCGGCTTGAGTGCACCCAGACCCGGACGGGTCAGCGTCCGCGACGCGTCCAAACGGATAAGCAGTGACGGGGTGATGTTCAGCTTCGCATCGATGCTCGGCAGCAGATAATTGTAGTTCGACTTGCCCACGATGTTGGTCGTCGCCGAATAACCGTCATGAAGCGGCCCGAGCGCCGGATCCGGCTGGATCAGCGTCGGGTCACCCGCAGGACGTGCGAGACCCAAAAGCTGCCGGCCCTGCGCGCCGGACGACAGGTGCGTACCTTCGTCGCGGATGCCTGCCGATACGTGGAACGGCATACCCGCAATATCCGCCGTGAAGCTCGTCTTGAAGAAGATGGCGTACGTCTTCTCGGTGATATCGAAGATGCTGCCAGGATCGAGGGTCGGCTTCACCGAACCGCCCGTCTGTTCGAGCAACGCATAGACCTGATAGGGGTCATAAACGATGATCGAGGGACCGAGCGTGCCCTTATAACCGGGGATCCAGTTGTTCGTGCTGATCGAACCCTGGTAAACACTCGCGGGCAGCGGACAGATGCCGCCCGTGGAACCGCCGGTGCGGCCCGAGCAGGTACCATAGCCCGAACGGCTCGCGAACACGCCATTGCTGAACGTGCTGGTATTCTCACCGTGCAGCTTGTCTTCGACATATTGGGCGCCCAGCTTGACGCTGAAACCTTCCTTGTCCCAGCCCAGCGTTGCGCGAAGCTGCTTGACGAGGTCGGTGTTGTAGCCGGCGCCGCGGACGATCACGTGCGAACCGATCACAGTCGGATCGGTGAACTTCGCCACGTTGCCCGCAGGCCCGATGTCGTGGATCTGCGGATAATAGTCGCTGCTCGGCCCGAGGATGGTGACGCCGGTGTTGGCACCGAGCACCGTAGTGCTGCCGTTGGTGCCACCGTAGCCGATGTCCATGCTGTCGCTATAACCCTTCTTGCCCGGGTTACGCGTGCTTCGCGCGATCGCACCATCCGCTTCGAACTTCAGGCCATCCATGATGTCCCACTTAAGGTTCACACCGAACTGGTTGGTCTCGAAGATGTTGCGGAACCGATTGGCGTTGAAATCCATCGGCGTGCCGAACTGATTGAAGTCGACGGCGGTGCCGTTCGAATCCAGCTTGATGTTGCGCAGATCGCCGCCGTTGAACCATGCGGCATAACCATAATCGGTCCCGCTGAGCTTCTGCCGGCTATAATTGTCGTCGATCGTCAGCAGCAGGCCGTCAGTGGGCTTCCACTGGACGGCGACGCGGCCGTCGAGGCGCTCGTCACGGTTGTAAGCCTGGTCGATGCCCTGCTGTTGCGGAACCCAGTTAGCGTGGCCCGTCCTGTTCGCATTGACCTGGTCGCCCGGATTACAGACGGCCGTGAGCTGGCACTTGTACAAGCCAAGCGTGCCGTCGGACCCCTTCTGGCCGATCCAGCCCGGGATGAACACGTGGTTCGACTTGGTGTCGTGACGCGTATAGGCGACGTCGGCCAGCACGCCGATCGTGTCGTCTGCGAACGTGTCCGACAGCAGCACGCCGCCGGTCGGCTCGACATTCTTGTCGCGCGACTGAAGCGCACCCGACGCGGTCGCCGAGGCATGGAAGCCTGGACGATCGAAGGGCTTGGGGAATTGGACGTCGATGGTGCCGCCGATCGAGCTGGTCGAAAGCTCGACGTCCGGCGTCTTGTAGACGCTCAGCCGGCCAACGAAGTCGGCGCCAACCGTCGTGAAGTCGACACCACGGCCGCCGGTCGCGGTCGAGATGTGGCGGCCATCGTACAGCGTGTCGACAAAGTCGCCGCCGAAGCCGCGAATGCTGACGCCGGTGGCTTCACCGCGCGCACCCGAGCGCTGAATCGACACACCAGGCAGACGCTGCAGTGCCGACGCCACGTTCGAATCAGGGAACTTACCGATGTCTTCGGCCGAGATCGCGTCGACGACCCCAGGCGCGGTGCGCTTGATGTCGAGGTTGCGCTGGAGCGAACCGCGGATGCCGGTGACGACGACTTCTTCAGCCGAGTCAGCGGAAGCGGCGGTCGTCGTCGTGGGAGTAGCATTTTGCGCGAAGACCGGCGCAGCCACAGAAAGCGCCAGCATGCTCGTAGCCGCAATCAGGATCGGCTTCTTGCTACGGGCGTTCGGATAGGCCGTCAGGCCACGAAAAATATCTGTCAATTTCCCCTCCGATTGTTTTTGGGGCCGGGGAGCGGGCTCCCCTAACCATTCATTTTCGATCGCGCCCGACCTTCGAAGACCGAACCCACCTGCACTCCTGGGAGCTGCGGACAGGCCGTTTTCGAATCTCGTCACCTCGATCGAAGAGGAAAGTAACCGGCTACGGTAGCGCTATCAAGAAAATTGTCTGAGTAAAGAAACCGCATTCATTGCAGCGTTGCTTTTTGGTCACGGCATCGCCGACCCGGTGGACGCTCGGACTCTCGCTATAATACTGATTTCTCGTCAGATGACCGCGCGATTTCGCGGCGGTCGAACAAGTCCTCGGGCAGCGATCCAACCGCTGTTCGCCGGATGTCTATGCGGCGAGCTTGTCCATGTTAGTCAATGCTAACGGTCACATTCACGCAAAAAAGGCGTCTTGCCAGGCCACATCGCGAACGGGCATGGATTGGCAAAGGGGAGGAAAAAGTGAGCGAACAATATGCGTTGCTGAATTCGGAGGCTCACGGAGGGCTGATGATGCGAGCCGACATCGGCACCCATCCGCCCTTCGTCATGGTCACGATCGGCGAGTTTCCGGCAGCTGCAGCGGTCTGCCCGATCTTTTTCTCCAAGGATTCCGAAACCGGCGAATTCTACGCGGGCGCGTTGTTCGGCTTCACCGAGGGGGAGTTGCTGGTGGAGGATGCGGATAAGCGCGATGCGTTGTTCCGTCCGCTTGAACTGCAGCGGCAGGGCTTTCTCATTTCCGACGAAAATATTGCGGTGGATTTGGCGCACCGGCGCTTCGGTGACGGGGCCTCGATCGCGCTGTTCGAGGAAGACGGCACACCGACCGAAGCGATGCGACGCGTGCAATGGGCGCTTGGCCAGCTCAAGGCCGGCATGGACGCCACGCGCGACTATATTCGCGAATTGCTTGCGCTCAAACTGATCGAACCCGTTGATATCTCGCTCGCCTTCGATGACGGCCAGAAGCTGCAACTCGACGGGCTTTACACGGTCAGCCGGGATGCACTGAACGATCTCGACGACGCGAAATTGGTCGAACTTTTCCGCAAGGGCTACCTCCAGGCCGCCCTATCCATGACGTTCTCGCTCAATCAGGTCGCTGTGCTCGCGCGCCGCCGCAATGCCCGGCTGGCGGCCGCGTGACGTGACCGCCATGGCGGCTTTGCCGGATAGCGTATCCGATGCCGATCCGGCTTGGTACGGCGATCCGGAAGCCTTTCGACAAGACGTCATGCTGCCCTGTCGCCCGCTGGTGCTGCGCGGCGCTTTTCGCGATTGGGCGCTGGTGCGCGCGGCAGAGGCCTCGCCCGCCATCCTGGCCGACTATCTCAACCGCTTTGCCACTGCCGCCCCTGCCCAGGCCTTCGTCGGGGACCCTGCGATCGCCGGTCGCTATTATTATGCGGACGATCTGAGCGGTTTTAATTTCGAACGGCACGACACAACCCTGCCCGCGGCGATCGAACGCATTCTCGCAAGCGCCGCCGCACCTGGGTCGAAGACGATCTACGTCGGCTCGCTTCCTGCCCAGACCTATCTCCCAGGCCTTGCCCGGGAAAATTCGGCACCGATGCTGCCGCAGAACGTGGATCCGCGCATATGGATCGGCAACGCCTCGAACGTGGCCTGCCACTATGATACGTTTGACAATCTAGCGGTGGCGGTTGCGGGGCGCCGGTGTTTCACGCTCTACCCGCCGGACGCGATCGCCAATCTTTATGTCGGGCCGCTTGACAACAATATGGCAGGCCCTCCGGTTGCGTTGGCCGACGGATCGGAACCAGACGACCCCCGCTATCCTGCGTTCGAACTGGTGCGCGGCCGTGCCCTGCAGGCAGAATTGGAGCCGGGGGATGCACTCTATCTGCCTAAATTATGGTGGCACCGCGTCGAGGCGACAGCGCCCTTCAACGTCCTGATCAACTATTGGTGGGATGGTTTTGCCGCTGGCCCCGACGCGCCCAACACCACCATGCTGCTGGCAATGATCGCCATCGCCGAGCGACCCGCGCCGGAGCGGGCCGCATGGCGGGCCTTCTTCGATCATTATGTATTTCGGCCGAACGGACATCCCCTCGCCCACCTGCCGGAGACCAAGCATGGCATGTTGGGGCCGCTCGCCGGCGGCGGCTACGGCCGGATACGCAGCCACATCATGCGACTGCTTCGCGGCGACTGACGCCGCCTATGCGCAAAAAGCCACGGAGGGCGCCGGACATGGTGAGATATATGGGGTTGGCGGCTCTGATCGCGCTTGCCGTACCGCCGGCGGCGCAGGCGGCGAGTGCCTTTCCAGTGAACATCCGGATCGACGCGGGCAAAAGGGAAGGTCCGGTCAATCCGGTATGGCGCTTCTTTGGCGCGGACGAGCCCAATTATGCGACGATGAAAGACGGGCGGATCACGCTCGCCACGCTGGGTCAGCTCGCGCCCGGCAATGTCTATTTCCGCACGCACAATTTGCTCACGTCGGGCGATGGTACCCCCGCGCTCAAATGGGGCTCCACCAATGTCTATAGCGAGGACGCCCAGGGCCGCCCGGTTTACGACTGGACGATCGTCGACCGCATCTTCGACACCTATCGCGCCAATGGGCTGAAGCCGTATGTCGAGATCGGCTTCATGCCCGAGGCGCTGTCCGTCCATCCCTTGCCCTACCAGCATGACTGGCGCCCCGGCAGCGGCAACCTGCGTACCGGCTGGGCCTATCCGCCCAAGGATTATGCCAAATGGGAAGAGCTCGTCTTCCAATGGGTGCATCATAGCGTCGAACGCTACGGCAGCGCCGAAGTGGCGAGTTGGTATTTCGAGACCTGGAACGAAGCCAATCTCGCCTCGGCATATTGGGGCGGCACCCGCGAGGAATTCTTCAAGCTGCACGATGCCGCGGTCCATGGCGTGCGTCGAGCTTTGCCCCAGGCACGCGTCGGCGGCCCCGACATTGCCGGCATGGGCGACGATTTCCTGACCGCCTTCATGACCCATGTCGGGACCGCGGGAACGCCGACCGATTTCCTCTCTTTCCATGCCAAGGGGAAACCCGAATTCCTGCGCGAGGCGGATGGCAGCGGCCATGTGCGGATGGGGATCGCGACACAATTGCAGGTCGCGGACCGTGAATTTGCCGCAATCGAAGCCGCCCCCGCCTTTCGGGCCAAACCAATCGTGATCGGGGAATCCGATCCGGAAGGCTGCGCCGCCTGCAAGGGGCCGGCCAACGCCTATCGAAACGGGACGATGTATTCGAGCTACACTGCCGCATCCTTCCCCCGCTTGCAGGCGCTGGCCGCCCGTCGCCACCTGGCGCTGGAGGGCATTCTCACCTGGGCGTTCGAGTTCGAGGATCAGCCTTATTTCGCGGGCTTCCGGCAGCTCACCTCGGCCGGAATCGACTTGCCCGTGATGAATGTCTTCAAACTGTTCGCGATGGTCCGCGGTACATCGATTCCCGCGGTCTCCGACCATCAGCTTGCGCTCGATACCGTCATGGCGACCGGTGTGCGCGGACCGGCCGACGTCGGAAGTATAGCGGCGCGCGACGGCGACCGGCTCGCGGTGCTGATCTGGCATTATCACGATGACGACCTGGTTGGCCCGGATGCGTCGGTGCATGTGGACCTGGCGCATCTGCCGCCCGCCTTCCGCGCCGGTGCCCGGCTGACCGAATATCGCGTCGATCGCGATCATTCGAACGCCTACGCCGCCTGGCTCGCCATGGGCTCGCCCGAGGCGCCAAACGACGCCCAGCGCGCGGCCCTGATTCAAGCCGCCAAGCTCTCCATGGTGGGTGATGAAGACCGGCCGCTATCCGTCACCGGAAAGGGCGCTGGCGTCGATCTGACGCTTCCGCGCCAGGGGGTTACGCTGCTCCTTCTCGATCCAAGATCGGCCGATCGACCTGCAAAAAGATAATCCAGATAAAAGAAGAGGATGAACGCATGAAACTTCTGACGTCCATGCGGCTTGCCGCAATGCTTCTGCTTGCCGGCACGGCAGGCTCGGCCTTCGCGCAGGCGACCACCAACGTGCCCGCTCCGGTGGCCGGTGCGCGCGCGCTCACGGTGCAGCATATCAAGGTCCATGCGCCCACGATCGAGGGCAATCTGGAAGGCGAAAGCGCCGATCGCGACGTGCTGGTCATGCTGCCGCCGAGCTATGCGAAAGAGCCCAAGCGGCGCTATCCGGTGCTTTACGCGCTCCACGGGTACTCGATCGGCGCGGAGCAGTGGACCAAGGAAATCCATGTGCCGCAGACGATCGAGGGCGCCTTCGCTAAGGGCGCGCGCGAGATGATCGTCATATTCCCGGATTCCAAGACGATCCACAACGGCTCGATGTATTCGAGTTCGGCCACGACCGGCGACTTCGAAACCTTTATTGCGCGCGACCTCATCCGCTATGTCGACGCGCATTACCGCACCATCCCGAACCGGCTCAGCCGCGGTCTCGCCGGCCATTCGATGGGCGGATATGGTACCGCACGGATCGGCATGAAGCATGCGGACATGTTCGGCGCGATCTATATGATGAGCCCGTGCTGCATGTCGGCGCGAATGGGCGGCGGTCCGATGGACGCGCAGGCGACCGCGACGTTGGAAGCCGTCAAATCGGCCGCGGATTCTGCGAAACTGCCGTTCGGCCTGCGTGCGCAGCTGGCAACCGCCGCGGCCTGGTCACCCAACCCCAAGAACCCGCCGCTCTATCTCGACTTGCCGACCAAGAATGGCGCTACCCAACCCGAGGTGCTGGCCAAGTGGGCGGCGAACGCGCCACTCGCCTTCGTCGACCAATATGTCGGCAACCTGCGCCAATATAAGGCGATCGCGATCGATGTAGGCGACCAGGACGGGCTCAAGATCGATGCCGGCAAGTTCCACGAGATTCTCGACAGCTATGGAATTGCCAACAGCTTCGAAATCTATCCCGGAACACATGTCAGCAATGTCGCTTTCCGCATCCAGGATCATGTGATCCCCTTCTTCAGCGAGCATCTCGTCTTCGACAAGAAGCGCTGACGGACGGCAATCGGCGGGCAGTCGCGCGAGGCGTTGGACACGCGCGACCGCCCTCAATCCTCCATCGACATCCGCGTGTCTTCCAGCGCCAGTTCGACCAGCACGCGCATCGCCGCGCTGGCGGCATCGGAATCCCCTGCCGCGATCGCATCGTAGACCGCCGCATGGTCGGGGATCGGGTTGCGCGGCAGCGCGCGCGAGCGTTGCTTGAACTGCGTCGTCCAGCTCACCGCCGCACCGATCGACGCACTGAGCGCGATCAGGGCATCATTGCGCGTGGCCTGGAGGATCGCATCGTGGAACTGACGATCGGCAAGCCGCCCCTGGTCGGTCGCCAGCGAATGGCGGCGCATTCCGACAAGCCCATCCTTCATCGCCTTGAGGTCGTCGCGGTCGCGACGTGTCGCGGCCAGCCCCGCGGCGGCAGGTTCCATGATCAGGCGAAGCTCGAACAGACTGCGGATCAATTGCTCGTCGGGTTCGCCCATGAAAGCCCAGGCGAGCACATCGGGGTCGAGCAGGTTCCAGCGCTGCCGCGGCAGCACGCGCGTGCCGGCCTTGGGACGACTTTCGACCAGGCCTTTCGCGGTCAGGACCTGAATTGCTTCGCGATAAGCGCTGCGCGAAATGTTGAGGGCTTCGGAAAAAGCGATCTCGCCCGAGAGCGTATCGCCAGGCGCGAATTCTCCCGAGAGGATCGCGACGCCAAGCCTGTTCGCAACCGCGCCCCGCAGCCGCCTTCCCGTGTTGCGCGACGCGCCTTGCTTGGTGCTGTCGCCCTGCCCCTCTCGCATTTTTGCCAATGTCGGCCCTTGTTTAAAGTCCCCGGCAACTCCCTATCATACCCTCCGCGCAGAAATGAAAGAAAGATTAGTTTTTCACAATTCCCCTGCACGCCCGACAGGGGGTTGATGGAACTACTCAGACAAAATATCGCGAAATCCAACGCGCAGATGCACCTGCGATCACAAGGAGAGACGCCGGTGGCACGAACAGACCTCGCGCTGGCTGCATGCATTCTGGGATTGGCAAGCGCGGCCTCGGCCGCAAAGCCGGCTCTTGAGCGCGCGCCCGCGTCCGCATCGGCTGTGGAGCTGGACACGAACGGCCACCCCCGTGCGATCCTGCCTGGCGAGGGCGCATTCCGCTTCACCCGGCTGCCCGATGGCGTCCAGTTCCGCGTCAACGGCATCACCAAGACGATCCTGTTCTACGGTGCCGATACCGTCCGCGTGAACGCCAATCTGGGCGAAAATTACTGGACGGCGCGCAGCCTGGTGGTCACCGCCAAGGCTGGCGGCGTATCCTTCACGGTCACCGAAACTCCGACTGCGCTGCTGATCGCGACCCAGAAGTTGCGGATAATGGCGGACAAGCAGACGGGAGCGCTGCGATTTTCCGATGCCGGCGGCAAGCTCTTCACCGAGGAACGGCATGCCGACCCCGAGATGCTGAAGCGCGTCACGATTTCCGGTGCGCCAAGCTATGAAGCGCTCAACACGCTCAAGCTCCAGCCGGACGAGGCCATTTACGGGTTCGGCTTCACCGCGGACGATCATAGCAATCGCCGCGGAGCCGACCTGCTTTTGGTCCAGACCAATATGGGCATAATCATCCCCGTGATGATGTCCTCGCGCCGCTATGGCGTGATGTGGGACACTTACTCCCAGATGCGCTTCAAAGACGACGCGAACGGCGCCTCGCTATGGGCGGAAAGCGCGCCCGGGGGTGTCGATTATTATTTCATGGCGGGCAAAACGCCCGATGACGTCGTCCGCGCCTATCGGGATCTGACCGGCGCTGCGCCCATGTATCCGAAGCAGGCTTTTGGCCTGTTCATGAGCAAGGAGCGCTACAAAACCCAGGAACAGTTGCTCGATGTGGCGAGCAGCTTCCGCAAGGAAGGCTTCCCGCTCGATTACATCGTTCAGGACTGGCAATATTGGGGTTCGGACAAGGACGGCAGCTGGAGCGGGATGACCTGGGATCCGACCCGCTATCCCGACCCGGAAGGCATGACCAAGGCGCTGCACGACATGCATCTGAAGCTGATGGTGTCGATTTGGCCCTCGATCGGCGACGACACCGCGCTGGCGCATGAACTGGATGCCCACAATCTGCGCTTCACGCCTCTCCACTGGATTTCGAAGCACGCCCGCGTCTACGACGCCTACAGCCCGCTCGGGCGCCAGATCTATTTCAAACATATCAAGTCGGGGCTGCTCGACAAAGGCGTAGACGCGCTGTGGATGGACGGGACCGAGGTCGAGGTCAGCAGCGCCATGTGGAACGCCGCCGACAATATTCGCGATACCAAAGCGCTGGGGTCGAACGCACTCGGAGATTTCACGCGCTATCTCAATCCCTATTCACTGCTGACAACGCAGGGCACCTATGACGGCGAGCGCGCGACCGCCAACAAGCGCGTATTCACGCTCACCCGTTCCGCGTGGGCAGGCGCGCAGCGCACCGCCGCCGCCTCGTGGAGCGGCGACATCTTCGCGAGCTGGAAAACCTTCAAGCAGCAGATCGCCGGTGGGGTCGACGTGACCGTCACTGGCAACCCTTATTGGACGCAGGATACGGGCGGCTTCTTCGTATCGGAATTTCCTGGCGGCGAGCAGAACCCCGCCTGGCGCGAGCTATATGCCCGCTGGCTCCAGTTCGCGACCTTCAACCCGCTGATGCGCATCCACGGGACCGACGTCGAACGCGAACCCTACCGCTTCAAATCGCTCGATCCGCAGGTCTATGACTCGCTGTTGAAGAGCGTCCAGCTGCGTTACCGGCTGCTGCCCTATATCTATCCGCTCAGCTGGAAGGTGACCTCGGCCGGCTACACGCTGATGCGGCCGCTGATGATGGATTTCCCGGACGATCGCGCGACCGACACGATCGACGACAGCTTCATGTTCGGCCCGTCGCTGCTGATCCATCCGGTCACGCGCGCAATGTATCATATCCTGCCGCCGCCACCCGCGACCGTTCCCGGCGAATATCTCCACACGCCCGACGGCAAGCCCGGGCTCGATGGCCAATATTTTGAGGGCAGGTTCGGTGCCCCCAAGGGCGAGTTCGTCGATACCAAGATCGACCATACCTGGCCCGACCCGCCGCTTGCTGACATTCCCGGCGGGCTGACCAGCCTCAACGATTTTTCGGTCCGTTGGAAGGGAACGCTGACGGCACCGGAGGACGGCACTTACGAACTCGGGCTCGACGGCGACGACGGATATCGCCTCATCCTCGATGGCAAGACGGTCGTCTCCAGCTGGCAGAATGGCGCTGCGCGCTACAAGGGCACCGAACAGACCCTCCGTAAGGGCCAGGTCGTGAATGTCACGATCGAATATTTCCAGGGCGACGGCAATCGTTCGCTCCGCTTCGGGTGGCGACGCCCGAGCGAGGTGCAAGAGGCCCGCAACGCGGTCCATGCGCTCGACACCTCGGTTTCGACGTATCTGCCCAAAGGCACGGGCTGGTTCGACTTCTGGACCAACCAGCGCTTCGCCGGCGGGCAGCGGGTCACGCGACAGGCCCCGCTCGATATCCTGCCGCTCTATGTGCGGGCCGGCTCGATCGTGCCGATGGGACCAAAGGTGCAATATGCCACCCAGGCGCCGGAGGCGCCGTACGAGGTGCGCATCTACCCTGGCGCCGACGCGCGCTTCACGATCTACGAGGACGACAACGAGACCTACGATTACGAGAAAGGGCACTACGCATCCTACGATCTCGTCTGGAACGATCGCACACACAGCCTGACCATCGGCCCCCGCCACGGCCAATTCCCAGGCATGATTACGACGCGACGCCTTAACGTCGCCGTGATGAGCGAACGCAACGCTACCGGCCTTGCCGCTGCGCCGCCGTCAAAGAGCGTCGTTTATCAGGGAAAGCCGGTGACGGTGTCCTTTGCCCGCTAGCAGGTAGGCGCGCCTACGCCGCCATGCTTCACGTGGGATGGAAACCAGGCGTGATCGTGACGATCCCGCTCTAAGCGGGCTCGCTCACTCGATGCCTTTGCGGTCGAGCGTAAGCCGCGCGTCGCGGCAGTAGCCGCAATTCGCGCCCGTGAAGCGCGCGGCGGCGTCCTTTTTTCCCTTGAGCCGCCAATCCAGCCAGGCGGCCACGACCTCCGCCGCAACCCCGCCATGCGGCTGCATGTAGGTTCCGCCATGGCCGACGGGGATGTTCACCAGCGCGGCAGGCACCTTCGTGATCCGCTGATAATCATCTGTCCCGTTTGCGTAGGCGATGTCAGTCGGGCCACCGAGGATGTAGAGGGTCGGGCCGTGAAGCCCGGCCAGCAGAGCCTTGTCCGAGACGATGCCGCCGATCGGGTTGGTGCCGTCCTTGAAGAAGCCGCTGTTCATGATCACCGCGGTCCTGACCCGCGGATCCTGGGCGGCGGACAGGGCCTGCAGCCCGCCGCAGCTCCAGCCTGATACCGCTACCTCGTCCGTAGCGATACGCCCCTGAAAAGGACTACCGGGCTTCTTGTTCTCGCGCTGCGCCCAATCGATCGCCTCGATCAGGGCAGAGGTCGGCGTCTGGGCGACAAGCTTGGGTGCGCCAGATGCGACCGGCGCAGGCGCTTGCGCCGGTGGTGACGGGGCGGCATGCGGGATGACGCCCGGTGCGATCACGAGATAGCCGCGCGAAGCGATCTCAAGCAGGTGATTCCGCGCGCCCGTCCCGTCGGCGCTACAAGCGCCATTGCCAAATACATAGATACCGAGGCTTTTTCGTCCGACAGCGGCAAGGTTCGCCGGCCGGTAGACCACATGGTTGGGCAATTCGGCGCGCTCTTCCAGCAGCGCGGGATAGGGTCCGCTCCCCTGCTCCACCGTCTCAGCACCAACCGTCGGCGCGGCCAGAATTGCCATGGCCACACCGCTCGAAACGACTCGATTGAAGGGCATGTCCCTACCTCCCATGATCGCCGGCATCGCATTATGTCGGACTAATTATTGAACGTTCACTCTTCGCATGTTGCAGGCTGAGAGCAATATGATATCGCTAACACTGGCTTTGGTTTGCACCGGAATCGCTTGGCTGCGGCGAAGGCCGAACATTATGTCTGAGTTGTTGACGATGCAACAAACCGACGCCTAGGCGTCGAAATAGGGACGGCGTCCGCACAGACGGGCGCCGCACGGATCGAGCCGCTGCCTTTGGGCATCGCGCTCATGGGGAGAGGAGGTCGTTTGTGACCGGTCTGTTTAAGCATTTGCGGGCGTACGTCTTGGCAGCGCTGGTTTTGCCCGGCCTGTCTCCTGCCTTCGGAGCGGTGGTCGCGGCACCTGACACGCCTAGCCTCGCCCCCTATTTTACGCCCGTCGATACGACGCCCAAGGCGCCCGACGCCGACGGCTTCCTTCAGCGCTGGCTGCTGCTGGAACCGATCGTCAAGCCCAACCGCAGCAATACCGGCTTCACCGGCACCTATGTCCGACAGGCCCTCACGACGGAATATTTCAAGGGCCAGTTCAAGGGCGCCCCGCGCGATGGACAGACCGTGTCCGCCGGCGCGCCGCTAAGCTGGCATGCGCTGGATTCGAGCCTCTACGACGTCAAACTCTTCAACTTCGCGCAGAGTCTCAAGAAGCCCGTTTATGGCGTGATCTTCTGGGCGGTGACCGTGGTCGATAGCCCGCGTGAAATGAGCAACGTCCGCCTCGCCGTCGGATCGAACTCCGCCTCGATGTGGTGGGTCAACGGCAAGGAGGCTGCGGGATTGTTCGGCGACCGCCGCATGGTGATGGACGATGTCGTCTCGCCACCGCTGACGCTGCACAAGGGCAAGAATATCGTGCGCGGCGCGGTGATCAACGGCCCGGGCCTCAGCGATTTCTGCGTCCGCTTCATCGACGAGGATGGCCGACCGATCCGGGACGTCACGCTCGATTTGCGCTGAGGCGCGAACCTTCACCGGATCTGCATCAAACCAAGCTTTGCAGGAGAAGTTATGCGGCACCTCGCTCTCGCAGTGACATGCGCGTCCCTCGCTCTGTTTTCTTCCGCCCCCGCTCAGGCGCAGCTGGAAGGCGAGCCCTATATCCACGACCCGTCGACGGTCACTTTGTCCGACGGAAAATTCTATACGTTCGGCACCGGCCGCGGCGGCCTGGTTTCGGAAGATGGCTGGACCTGGCACGCCGGCGGCGAGCGGCCCGGCGGCGGCGTCGCGCCCGACGTGATCAAGATCGGCGACCGTTATTATGTCGCTTATGCCGTGGGCGGCGGCGGCATGAACGGCGGGCATGCCAGCAACGTTAAGGTTATGTGGACCAAGAGCCTCGATCCCAAATCGCCTGATTTCGGATTTCACGACGTCGGCGTGGTGGCGTCGAGCAACGGCCAGGAAGATTGCGACGCGATCGATCCCGCCTTTCTCTACGCGGATGGGCATCTGTGGCTCAGCTACGGCACCTATTTCGGCTATATTCGCATGGTCGAGCTCGATCCGAAGTCGGGCGAGCGGGTTTCCGGCAATCAGCCCGTCGATGTCGCGATCGACATGGAGGCAACCGCACTGCTCTATCGCGACGGCTGGTATTATCTGCTCGGTACGCACGGCACCTGCTGCGATGGCCCCAACTCTTCCTACAATATCCGCGCCGGCCGGTCGCGAAGCCCGGTTGGCCCGTACCTCGACAATATGGGGGTTCCTTTGCTCAAGGGCGGCGGCAAGCTTGTCGTCGCCGGGCGAGGCCGCGTCTTTGGCCCGGGCCATTTCGGGCTGATCGACCTCGATGACGGCATGGAAAAGTTCTCCATGCATTATGAGGCGGATATGGACCGCAGCGCGCGCAGCGTGCTGGGGATCCAGCCGCTGGTCTGGAAAAACGGCTGGCCTCAGGCGGGCGACAATATCAAAGCCGGCACGTACGAGATCCAGTCCGAACGCGCCGGAGGCGCGCTGGAACTCGCGGTCGATTTCGTACGTCTGCCGGTCGATCGTCGCGGCGGATTTTTCGGACCCCCACCAGGACCGGTCAGCGCCGCGCCGATGCAGACGTTGGCGGAGGACATGGCGGTGTGGCCTGCTGGCCCCATCGACGCGGACCTGGGCGAATATATGATCCGCCCCCACCAGCAATGGACGATCACACCGGCCCCCGGCGCGGGCGGCTATTTTGGTTCGCCTTATTTCAAGATCGTGATCGCCGGCACCGATCGCGCTCTGGCGGCGACGGCGGACCGGAAAGTCATCACGGTCCCGGCCTTCACCGGCGCGGACGAGCAATTGTGGCGCATCGACCAGCTCACTGACGGCACCTATCGCATCACGCCAAAGGCGAAACTGGGTTCGAAGACCCCGCTGGCGCTGGTCGCGATCGGGGCCAGCACGCCGGTGCTCGCCAAGTTCGACCCGAATAGTGACGCCGGGCGGTGGGATTTCAAAACGCCATAATCGGCCCGAAGCATGCGGTTGATTATCGACGTTCCTCAGGGCTGAACCGGGGGCGGCGCCGCGCATGGGCGCCACCCCGATTCACCTCCCAAAACTCGATTGCGCATGGACCACCGCATCGCTAGCGGACACCCTTGGCGCGAACCGGAGATGCGGCGATGAAAGCAGTGATATGTCATGAACCGCACAGCCTCGGCATTGTCGAGCGTCCGGCTCCGCATGTCACCGGCGACGATGTCCTGATCCGTATTCGCAGCGTCGGCCTGTGCGGTACCGATTATCATATCTTCGCCGGCCGCCACCCCTTCCTGCAATATCCGCGCGTGATGGGGCATGAGCTTGCGGGAGAAATCGTGCAGGCGCCGCCGGGTTCTCCCTTTCGATCCGGGCAGACCGTAGCGGTGAACCCCTATCTCGCATGCGGCACCTGCATCGCCTGCCGCAAGGGCAAGCCGAACGCTTGCGTGAATATCCAGGTGTTGGGCGTGCATACCGATGGCGGCATGTGCGAGCTGCTGGCCGTGCCGGAACGTGCCGTTATCGACGCTGCCGGCCTGACGCTCGACCAGGCCGCGATGATAGAATTTCTCGCGATCGGGCGTCACGCCGTAACGCGCGCGAAACTCGCCGCGGGCGCACGCGTCCTGGTTGTCGGCGCGGGACCGATCGGCATTGCCGCGGCTCTGTTTGCCCGGCTCGGCGGGGCGACGGTTACGCTGGCCGACACGCGTCAGGCACGGCTCGCTTATGCCCACGACGCATTGGGCTTCGCCGACGTAGTCGAAGCATCCGCCGATCTTCCTGGCGCCCTGCAGGAGCGCACGAACGGCGAAATGTTCGATGCGGTGTTCGACGCGACCGGCGTATTGGCGGCGATGGCGCAGAGCCTGAACTATGTCGCACATGGCGGCACTTTGGTCTTCGTCGGGGTCGCACCCGGCGATTTGATCCTGCCGGATCCCGAATTCCACAAACGCGAAACCACGTTGCTCGGGAGCCGAAATGCCCTGAACGAGGATTTCGAACAGGTCATCGCCGCGATCCGGACCGGCGATATCCCGACCCAGGCCCTCCATACGCACAGTGTCCCGGCGCTGGATCTGCCCGAACGGCTGCCCGCACTGATCGCGGAAGCCGACCATGTTCTCAAGGCGATCGCTCACTTCTAGGGGAAGATATACCTCCCCTTCAGTGACCGCGACGCTGCCGGGCGACCGGCATGGTCAGGCAATGGATGCCGCCACCGCAGCGCTCGAACTGCGATACGTCGACGGTATCGACATGGACGCCGCGCCGCCTGAGCTCGGCCACCACGCGTCGGTTGCGTGCCGAAGCGATCACCCTCCGGTTGCCGAGCGCAAGGAGGTTGCAGCCCAATCGCCGCGCCTCTTTGTACGTCACCGGGACGAGCTCGACCCCTTCGGTTTCGAGGACCCGCAGCAAATCGTCGTGCAACACGTCGACGCAGGCGAGCGCGAGATTGTCGTCGACCATGCAGAATTGCGTATCGAGATGGAGAAAATGCGGGTCGAAGCGATAGGTCATCGTACGCCACCCCGCCGCGGCGAATAATTCGCAGACCGCCTCCGCTCCGCGCTGGGAGGTTCGCTCTCCCGACCAGCCGACGATCAACAGGCCGTCGCGCACAATACAGACGTCGCCGCCCTCAACCGTCCCGACCTCGATCGCGCCGGGCGCAGGCAATTTCGCGTTGCGCGCGAACACAAGCATCTGCGCGGTTTCCATACGCCGGTGCGCGGCCGCGGGGTTTAGGCCGAGCAAGCCCCACGGCGTCACCACCGCGCTATCACGGGTGAAGCACATGTCGGGCATGCCCGGCTGCGCCGGCAGTAGACGAGTGGAGACGCCATTGGCCTCCAGCATCGCCTCCAATATCATATGCTGTCGCGTCGCCTCGACGATCGAAGGCTGAAACCCCTCGCACAGGCTCTCGCGCGTGACCGAGCAGCAGGGGACCGCCTCCAGGTAAGTGGGTCGGCACAACACCACCTCGGTCAGCGGATCGGCCTCGCCGAAGATGCCGGCCTGCAATGTCTGCCGTTGGAGCGCGCCCGCGGTCCCGCCGGAAAATTCGAGCTTCATCTTCGTCTCCTCGGCCTGTGGAAAGGCCAGAGCGTCTGCTTTGGTTCCGGGCGATGGCGCAGAACTAATTCAGATCAGGGCGTTTTTAGGCGAACATGCTTTTGGGGATGTGCGTGATGCGGCATGCAAGATCGCCCTCGCCCGAGGCGACGACATAATAGTCGCCGGCGTCGGCAATGCCGGTCGTGAACACCACGTCGCGCAGATACATTTGATGCTCGATCGGCCGCGTCAGTTCCGGATCGGCTTCGAGCAACGGCTCCTGCTGGGTGTACAGGGTTTTGCTCGGATCGTCTTTGTCGAGGATCGACCAATAGGTGCGATAGATGCCGACAATCTCCTTGGGTTCGACCCCATGCCACAGGGTCAGCCAGCCGCGATCGGTCAGGATCGGGGGGGTGCCGCCGCCGATCCGCGCGGTCGCGATCGTATTGGCGTGCGGGCGGATACCGGGAATGCGGTACGGCTTCCAGTGAAGCGCGTCGGGCGAGGTGGCGAGATTGATCGACGGCCCCGCGCGCCATTCGCTGCCGGGAGGGTACGCGAAATAGAGGTCGCCTAACGGCCTCGTCTGCGCCCAATATCGGCCGTCGATCAGCCCTTCGAAGATCAGCATGTCCTTGTTCTGGTGATCGAGCACGATGTCCTCGAACCGCCAGTCGAGGCCATCGTCCGAGCTGTAGAGTGTGGTCGAATGACGCTCTGGGCTGACCGAGCATGTCGTCATCAGCCAACGTTTTCCGACCTTGCTGATGCGCGCATCTTCCAGCCCGTACATCTGGAACGAAGCGTGCGGTGCGATCGCCTTGTCATAATGGTGCGCGATCACCTGCGTCCCGTCGGGCGACATCTCGACCGGCAACAGCCAGGCGAGCGAGGTCAGTGCCATGATCTTCCAGCCACCGCCATGCAGCGTGAACTTGCGCGGATCGGCGGTATTGGCGAGCTCGAGCGGCCAGGCGTCGAGCACATAGCGCCCCTCTGCCCACCGGATATTGTGGACCTTGCCGCCCACGATCGGATTCCGCAGCGCCTCCGCCACCCGCACCATCATCAACAAATTGCCGTTGGGCAGGCGCGTCAGCGCCGGATTGAACGCGCCCAGACAATAGGTCTCGACGTCCAAATGCCCCGCCAGTGGCGAGCGGCTGAGATCGATATCGTCCGGAACCAGGACGAGCTTGTCGACCGCGAAGCTCATTCCTTGGGCTGCTGGCGCGGCGCGATGGTGAGCTGTTGCACGATCGCGCGATTGGGCTGGGTCAGAACATAATGGACCGCGACCGCGATATCCTCGGCACGCAGCATCTCTTCCCTGCGAATCGCCTCGGCCTGCTCTTCGGCGGTGAAATCCTTATACTGGAAATCGGCGCCGGTTTTGCCCGGCTCGATCAGGCAGGTCTTGATGTTGTTCGGCGCGAGTTCCTTGCGCAGCGCCTCCGAAAAGCCCTGTATGCCCTTCTTCATGCCCGCATAGACGCTCGATTCCGCGCCCAGCATATGCGCCGCCATCGATCCGATGAAGACGATGTCGCCATGGTCCTTGAGCGCTTCGGCGGCGGCGTGCGCGCTTAACAGATAAGCGGTGAAATCGACCGCGATCGCGTAGCGCAGCTCCGCTTCGCTCATCTTGGTGATACCCTTGGCGGGTATCGCCGCATTGATGATCGCCACGTCGATCCCGCCCAATGCCGAGACGCCCGCATCGAAGAAGCGTTTCACATTGTCGGGCTCGGCCAGATCGATCGCGATGCCGCCGGCTTTGCCTACTTCGTTGATCCGTTGCAGCGCGTCTTCAAGATGCTGCGGGTCCCGGCCGCAGATGAAGGTCTCCGCCCCATAGCTCGCCAGCAGCACCGCGATGGCGCGGCCGATGCCTGTCGTGCCGCCGGTGACCAGCACCTTCTTCCCTTGCAAGGCTGGCTGCCTCGTATGCGCGTCGGCTTCGCTCGTCACTGGGCTCTCCTATCGAGGATCGGGAAAGCCCGGGATGGCTGCGAAGTTCCCAAATCTCCCAAAACCAATGCCTTGGAATTGCCGCCTGCAATTGGCACCCGCTTGCGGCATGATGCGAATATGAGCGCGAAATTGCTGGGTGCCGTCCTTGCAGGCGGCCGATCCTCCCGCTTTGGCAGTGACAAGGCCCTGGCGCTACTCGATGGCCGCCAGTTGATCGAGCATGCGGTCGCCGCGCTGACGCCTTACGTCGCACGGGTCGTAATTTGCGGCCGAACCGACCCGCGCTGGACCTCCCTTTCTGATATGCCCGCACCGGATATGGGCCCGCTCGGCGGGCTGGCGGCTGCGCTGGCCCATGCCCGCGACGGAGCCTTCGCGGGCGTGCTCAGCACGGGCTGCGACATGCCCGTTCTACCCGACGATCTGGCACGGGCGCTGATTGGCGAGACGGCTGCGGTGGTCGAAGGCCAGCATCTGATCGGCTATTGGCCCGCTGAGCTCGCGGACCGGCTGCTCGACCATATCGACCGAAGCCAGAACCGGTCGATCCGCGGATGGATCACGGAGATCGAACCGCGCCGCATTCGGTCGGCCCAAGGCACCTTGCCCAATATCAACCGCCCCGACGATCTCGCCGCCTGGCGCGAGAAGCGCTAGGGCCGGCCCTCCGCAGCCTCAGCAGGACTGGACGCGCTGCGCCTGCGTGGACTGACGACCCCGCGTCGCGACCGCTTCCCCGACCAGGATCAGCGTTGGCGCATCCTCGCTGATCGCACGCACGAGGAAGCCGAGCGCGTCCAGCCGGCCGCGTATGACGCTTTCGGTGGGCAGCGAAACGTTGGTCGCGATCATCACCGGCGTGTCGGGCGCACGCCCGGCCGCGATCAACGCGCGCATGATATCCGGCGCCGCGCTGCGCCCCATATAGATGGCCAGCGTCGCATCGGGCTGGGCGAGTGCCTCCCAGTCCAGATCGAGCGTCTCGCCGACACGTGCATGCGCGGTGACGAACGTCAGCTTGCGCGCCAATCCGCGTAGCGTAAGCGAGGCGAGCCCGCTCGCCGCTGCCGCGCTGGCAGTCGTGATCCCGGGGCATATGCGCACGGGCACGCCCCGTTCCATCAGATGATCGAGTTCCTCGGCCGAGCGACCGAAGATCGAAGGGTCACCCCCCTTCAACCGCAATACTTTCCGTCCCGACAGGGCCGCGAGCAGCATCAGGTCGTTGATCTGCTCCTGCCCCTTTGAATGGCGGCCCGATCTCTTGCCCACCGAAACCAGTTCTGCATGCGCGGCGAGCGCAAGCACCGCTTTGCCGACAAGCGCGTCATGGAACACGATATCGGCCTGGCCGAGCAGCCGTTCGGCCTTGCGCGTCAACAGATCGGGGTCGCCGGGGCCGGCGCCGACCAGCCAGACCGTGCCGGGTTCGAATGCGTCAGGATGCATGGGCTAGCTCCGATTGCGCGATCAGATTGGCGATGGCGGGGCGGCACGAGCCGCAATTGGTGCCGGCACCGATCACCTTGCCGACCGCCGCGACGTCGGTGAGTTTCTGCTCGGCGATCGCGCTCAGGATCGTGCGCATGCCGATGTCGAAGCAAGCGCAGATGATCGGCCCGCGATCTACCGCCGCGCCAGGAGCGCGGCCCGCAAGCAGCGTCGGCGCGACCTCGGGTGCCTCCAGTTGCGCGATCAGCCAGTCGCGCGGCGGCAATTCGCCGGTCGCGGTGACAAACAACGCCGCGGCGACCCGCCCCTTGTCGAGTACGGCGACGCGCCACGATCCGCGGCTCCTGTCGCGCGCTTCGATCTGTTCGCCGCTCGGCAGGCTCGCCGCGAGGCGATCCGGCTCGCCATTACCGGCCAGCTCGTACAGCAGCCCGCCCGGAACCGTGATCCGCGTGCGCCACAGGCATTTGGGCGGCGGAGTATCGATCCCTCGCACGAGTAAAAAGCCACGCCACGCACACTCAATCTTCTCGATCCGCGCCGGCGTCAGTTTGAAGCCGGGCTGGCCCGAATGGGGGTCGACCAAAGGCCGCGGCAGCAGGCCAGTACGGCCACCCGTCGATTGGCGATCGGTCCAGTGGATCGGGGTAAACAGTTCGCCCGGCCGCTGGCGGTCGGTGACCGCGACGCGGAACAGGCTGTCGCCCTGCGCGGTTGCGACGCGCGCCAGTCCGCCATCGTCGAGGCCATAGGCAACGGCATCGTCGGGATGAACCTCGACCAGCGGCTCTTCGCGATGGCGCGCGAGCTTCGCGCTGAGCCCGGTACGCGTCATCGTATGCCATTGATCGCGGTAGCGCCCGGTGTTGAGCGTGAGCGGCCAGTCCTTAAGCGGATCGGCCAGCGCGCTTTGCGCCACCAGGATCAGGCGTGCCTTGCGGTCGGGTGTCGAATAAAGGCCGTCGGCAAAAGCCGCGCCGCCCCAACGGAACGGCTCGAGCGCGTCATAATCGGCATTGCCGATCGCAGCATGTTGGCGAAGATCGAACACACGTCCGCCATCATTCTGATAGGCGGAAAGCCGCGCATGTTCGCGATAGACGTCGGCCGGACTGTCAAAGGTGAAAGCCGTTTTCCAGCCCATGCGGCGGCCGACCTGGCTCATGATCCACCAGTCGTGACGCGCCTCCCCGGGCGCAGGCAGGAACGGACGCTGGCGGCTGATACACCGTTCCGAATTGGTGACCGTGCCGTCTTTCTCGCCCCATCCGGTTGCGGGCAGGCGGACATGCGCGTGCCGGCTGGTGTCGGTCTCGGCAATCACGTCCGAAACGACCAAGAACGGACATGTCGCAAGCGCCTCGCGCACCATGTTCGCGTCGGGCATACTCACCGCCGGATTGGTCGCCATCACCCACAAGGCTTTGATCCGCCCCTCACGCACAGCCCGGAACAGATCGACCGCCTTCAACCCCGGCTTGCTCGCCATGCCGGGGGAGGCCCAGAAGCGCCCGACCCGCGCGACATTCTCGGGCGCGAAATCCATATGCGCGGCGAGCGTCGAGGCGAGCCCGCCAACCTCGCGCCCGCCCATCGCATTGGGCTGGCCGGTGATCGAGAAGGGTCCCGCGCCGGGCTTGCCGATCCGCCCGGTTGCGAGGTGGAGGTTGGTGATCGCATTGACCTGATCGGTCCCGCGCAGCGCCTGATTGATGCCCTGGCTGAACAAGGTGATCGCGCGTGGTGCCGCTGCGAAAAGTTCGTAGAAGCGCGCGAGGTCGGCAGGCGGAACGTCGCAGGTCCGGGCGACGGTCCAGAGATCGTGACCCTGGTCGAGCGCCTCCCAGAAACCGTCAGCTACGGTCACGTGCGCTGCGAGATAGGCCTCGTCCACCAGCCCTTCGCGCTTCATATGCGCGAGCGCGCCGTTCATCAGCGCGACGTCGCTGCCGGGGCGAATGGCGAGATGGAGATCGGCATCGTCGCAGGTCTCGGTCCGGCGCGGATCCACCACCACCAATTTGGCACCCCGCGCCGCGCGGGCGGCCTGGATGCGCTGGTAGACGATCGGATGGCACCAGGCCGTATTTGAACCGACCAACGTGATCAGGTCCGCCTGATCCAGGTCTTCATAGGCGACCGGGACAACATCCTCGCCGAACGCCCGCATATGTCCCGCGACCGCGCTCGACATGCACAGCCGGCTGTTGGTGTCGATATTGGCCGAGCCGATGAAGCCTTTCATCAGCTTGTTGGCGACGTAATAATCCTCGGTCAGCAATTGGCCGGAGACGTAGAAGGCAACGCTGTCCGGGCCATGCCGCGCGATCGTCTCACGGAACTTCTTGGCGACCAGATCGAGCGCCTTGTCCCACCCCGCCCTGCGCCTGCCGATCATCGGATAGAGCAGTCGCCCTTCAAGCCCGACCGTCTCGCCGATATGCGTACCCTTGGAGCAAAGCCGGCCCGCATTGGCGGGATGATCGGGATCGCCCTTGATCGTGACCTCACGCGCGCCCGTGGGGGTCGCGACGATGCCGCAGCCGACGCCGCAATAAGCGCAGGTGGTGCGGACCGCCGCGCTCACGTCAGGCGGCAGCCTTCAGCGTCGAGGAGCGGCACAGCAAAACGCGCCCGCCATCGACCTTGACCGGGATGGTCGGCGTGCAGCCTTTGTCCTCGCCCAGCGCCTCGCCGGTGGCGAGGCTGATCCGCCAATTGTGCAGCGGGCAGGACACAGCGTGGCCGTGGACGATGCCCTGGCTCAGCGGCCCATGTTTATGCGGGCAGCGATTGACGAGCGCGAACACCTGATTGTCGCCGGTGCGGAAGATCGCGACCTCGTCACCGCCCGCGACCGGCACGGTGCGCGATCCGCGCACGGGAATGGCCGTCAACGGGCCGACGTCGATCCAATCTCCGATAAACATGAGCTTACTCCGCTGCGATCGCTACAATGGGTCGGAATTCGCCCAGATGGGCATGCTGTTCGCGCTCCGAGCCGGCCGCGCGTGCCGCCCACGGATCCTCCTGGCTGAAATTCTGCGAGAAGAGGAACCGGCTGGTCAGCGCTTCGCGGCCCACCTCATCCTCGACGATGCGTTCCTGGATGTAGGCCAGCCCGACGCGCTCGATCCACGGCGCGGTGCGCTCCAGATAATGCGCCTCCTCGCGGTAGAGCTGGATGAAGGCCGCGCAATAATCCATCGCCTGCTGCTCGGTCGTGACCTTGCACAACAGATCGGTCGCGCGGACCTTGATCCCGCCATTGCCGCCGACATGCAGCTCGTAGCCGCTATCGACGCAGACCACGCCGAAATCCTTGATCGTCGCCTCGGCGCAATTGCGCGGGCAGCCGCTCACAGCGATCTTGAACTTGTGCGGCATCCACGAGCCCCAGCTCATCCGCTCGATCTGGACGCCAAGGCCGGTCGAATCCTGCGTGCCGAAGCGGCACCATTCGGAGCCGACACAGGTCTTCACGGTGCGCAGCGACTTGCCGTAGGCATGGCCCGAGACCATGCCCGCCGCGTTGAGATCGGCCCACACCGCGGGCAAATCCTCCTTCTTGATCCCGAAAATATCGAGCCGCTGGCCGCCGGTCACCTTGACCATCGGCGCATCATATTTCTCGACCACGTCGGCGATCGCGCGCAGTTCGCGCGGGTTGGTGATCCCGCCCCACATGCGCGGCACGACCGAATAAGTGCCGTCCTTCTGGATGTTGGCGTGCATCCGCTCATTGACGAAGCGGCTCTGCTGGTCGTCGACATATTCGCCCGGCAACGCGCAGAGCAGATAATAATTGAGCGCGGGTCGGCAGGACGAACAGCCATCGGGCGTCGACCAGCTCATCCGCTGCATCACTTCGGGGATCGACTTCATCCCTTGCGCGACGATCTCGCGACGCACGTCGGCATGGCCGAAGCTCGTGCATTTGCACAAAGTCTTGACCGCGCGCTCGCCCCCATAATCGTCGCCGAGCGTGAGTTCGAGCAACTGCTCGACTAGGCCCGTGCAGGACCCGCAGGATGCGGACGCCTTGCAGGTCGAGCGCACCGCGTCGAGCGTGCAGGCGCCGCCTTCGATCGTCGCGACGACCTTGCCTTTGCTGACGCCGTTGCAGCCGCAAATCTCGGCATCGTCCGAGAGTGCCGCAACGGCCGCCTTAGGGTCCGCTTGCCCCCCTCCCTGGGCGAAGGCTTGACCGAAGATAAGGAGATCGCGCACGGACGAGATATCCTCGCCCTTCTTCAGAAGATCGAAATACCAGTTCCCGTCGGCGGTATCGCCATAGAGGACCGCGCCGACGATCTTGTCGTCCTTGACGACCACGCGCTTGTAGATGCCGCGGCTGGCGTCGCGGAGCACGATATCCTCGCTCTCCCCGCTCCCGCCGAAATCGCCGGCGGAGAAGACGTCGATGCCCGAGACCTTGAGCTTGGTCGAGGTGACCGAACCACGATAGCCGCTGGGCTTGCCGACCAGACCGTCGGCGAGCGCACGACACATCTCCCACAAGGGCGCAACCAGGCCATAGACCTGCCCGTCATGCTCGACGCATTCGCCGACCGCGAGCACATCGGGATCGCTCGTCACCATATGATCGTCGACCTGGATCGCGCGGCCGACCGCCAGGCCTGCCTCGCGTGCCAGAGCGACCGAGGGGCGGATACCGACTGCCATCACCACCAGGCTCGCCGGGATCAGGCGACCATCCTTGAGGCGGACGCCTTCGACCTCGGTCTCACCCACGATCTCGGCAGTGTCCGCGCCGGTGAGGATCGTCTGCCCCCGCGCCTCCAGCGCCGACTTGAGCAGCCAGCTCGCGGCCTCGTCGAGCTGGCGCTCCATCAGCGTCGGCATGAGGTGCAGGACGGTGACTTTCATGCCGCGCAGACTGAGACCGTGCGCCGCTTCCAACCCGAGCAGGCCGCCGCCGATCACCACCGCCTCGCCGCCCTTGTCGGCGGCGGCGAGCATATGATCGACATCCTTCATGTCGCGGAAGCTGATCACGCCAGGCAGATCCTTGCCGGGCACGGGGATGATGAAGGGGTCCGATCCCGTGGCGATCAGCAATTTGTCGTAGCGCGCGGTCTTGCCGGAGCGTGCGGTGACCGTCTTCGCCGCGCGATCGATCGCGACCACCGGATCGCCCGTCACCAGCTCGATCCCGTTATCGTCATACCAGGCGCGATCGTTGATCACGATCTGCTCGAACGTCTTCTCCCCCGCGAGCACGGGCGAGAGCATGATGCGATTGTAATTCACATGCGGCTCGGCGCCGAAGATCGTGACGCGATAGCGTTTGGCGTCGCGCTCGAGCAGTTCCTCGATCGCGCGGCAGCCCGCCATACCATTGCCGACGACGATCAGATGCGGGCGCGAATCGCCGCCGCCATCCTCGGTCCCGTCATCCGCAGCAACCTGCCCCTGAAAATCCATGCCAAACTCCAGAAACGAAAAAAGGCCGCCACGCAGACGCTGGAATGTCCCAGCGTCTGCGTGGCGGCCTTGCCTGTCATCCTTGCCGGAGCGAACCCCGCCGGATGCACCCGTCCACACCCCCCAATGGGTGCTTCTGGCTATCTTTGTGCGGACGACCTTGCCCGCGCAGACAGGAAGATGCCGTGATTCTCGCTGCGTCTCAAGTGTTTATTTTGCACTGCATCATAAATCGTATCACGATTCATTAGTCTTGACTTATTAATTAGCGTTCACTAATGTGATTCGCATGAACCAGGCCGTCGATTCCGTGATGCGTGCCCTCGCCGACCCGACCCGCCGTGCGGTGTTCGAACGAATTGCGAGTGCGCGGGAGATCAGCGTGGTCGAGCTCACGCAGGGCAGCGGGGTAACGCAGGGCGCGATCTCGCAGCATTTGAAGGCACTCAAGGCCGCCGGGCTGGTGGTCGAACGGCCCGAGGGCCGGAAGGTCTATTATCGCGTGCAGCCCGAGGGGCTCGCGCCGTTGGCGGATTGGATGAACCATTATGCGGTCTTCTGGCGCAGCCGCTTCGCCAGCCTCCGCGGTATTTTGAAGGAGATTGAATCGTGACCGACGTCGCCGCGCAGACCGATAACAGCGAAATCGTCGTGGAAGAGCTGTTCCCCTACGCGCCGGAGGCATTGTGGAGGATGTTGACGACAGCCGACCTGATCGGCCGATGGTTGATGGCGCCGACCGGCTTCGCTCCGACCAAGGGCACGCGCTTCACCTTCCAGACGACGCCCGCGGGCGCCTGGGACGGTACGATACGGTGCGAGGTGCTGGAGGTCGTTCCCAACGAACGCCTCAGTTTCAGTTGGCGCGGCGGCGACGATTCCAACCATGGCTACGGTTCGCGGCTCGACACGATCGTGACCTGGACGCTCGCCAAGGTGGCTGGCGGCACGCGATTGCGGCTGGTTCACTCGGGCTTCGATCTTCCCCGGAACCAGACCGCCTATACCGGAATGAGCGCGGGCTGGACCAATGTCGTCGGCAAGATCGGGGATATCGCCGGCGCCGCCAACTGACCTCGAAGGGAATTAACGATGAGCGAAGCCTATACCGGCGGATGCGCATGCGGCGCGATCCGGTACGAAGTCGCGAGCGAACCGGTCGCGACCAACCATTGCCATTGCCGTGACTGCCAATTGGACAGTGGAACGGGGCATGGCTCGTATCTCAGCTTCACGCGCGACGGGCTGACCATTGTCGGGAGTCCTGCCCGATGGGACATGGTGGCCGACAGTGGCGGCGTGAAGACGCGCAATTTCTGCCCGCATTGCGGTCTGTCGGTCTTCCTGACCTTCGCCGACATGCCCGATATCGTTGCGATCCGCGCGGCGACCTTGGACGACCCCAGTCGCTTCGCTCCGACCTTCGTCACCTACGCGGATCGTGCCCATGAATGGGACCGGGTGGATCCGGCGCTTACCGCCTTCGCCAAAATGCCGCCCGGCCCCCAATAGGTTACGCGCTCACAGGATCCAGTCGAGCTGGAGCCAGAATTTGTGCGCGTCGGTCGCGAACGTGTCGGCGCGGTAATCGGCATAACGCGCTGACACGACGGCATGGCCGAACTTGGCGCTGGCGAGCAAATCCAGCTCGTTACCCTCATGCAGGCTGAGGCGATCGCTGTCGAAGCGGTGGTAGACCGCTTGGAAAGTCACGGCTTGCGCAACGCCCAACTTCTTCACGCCATAGCCGATGCTGCCATAGAGATCGCGCACGCCGTTCGGCGGCGTGGTCAGGAACTTGTCCCCCCAGCCCTGGAACTTGAACAACGTCGCAAGCGGGGTTTGGAACGATGTCAGCGCCACGCCCTTGTCCGCACCGAGCACCTCATAACCGCCATTCAATTTCCATGAGGAAACGTCGAGCGTCGCGTCGATCAGATAATAATCCGCACGATAGCTGTTCGGATTCTGGTGATAGTCGGACTGGGTGGCGTAGCTCGCCTGCCAGGACAGCTTGACCTTCTTCGACAGTGGCCGCGAACCCGTGAAGCGCGCGCCGTAGGTCTGGCTCGAAAGACGATAGCCCTGGACCGCCGCCTCGTTCTGATCGACCAGATAGGCGAAGCCGGTGACGGTGCCCACGGGCGTCACGTAGCTCAGGTTGGCCAGCACATTGTTGCCCGACACCGCCTGCTGGCGCGCCCCGAAGCCGTCGATTCCCCAGATGGTGCGGACGCTCCACACATAGCTCACGTCCGCCTTGAGGCCCTTGATCGGCGTCCATTCGGTGCGGACCGCATCGAAGGTCTGGCCGTTCTCGCGGAAGCCTGCAAAACCGACGAATCGTTCGTCGTCGAGCATGATGCGCTGCCGGCCGGCGGTGATCGTCAGCTGCTTGGTATGATATTGGATCTGCGCCCGGCTGAGCGCGATATTCTGCGGATCGTTGATCAGCGGACGCGTCGCTGCGCCATGCAGCCCGTCATAATATTGTCCGCTGATCGCGAGCAGGCCTTGGGTTTCGACCAACGCACTCCATGGTCCGTCGCTGGCGGACACGCCCGCGCGCAACCGCGCGGTGAGCGCATTGGAATTTTTGGCCAGGCCGTCTTGATGGTCATTCTCGTAGCGAATGCGCAGGTCGACCAGCGGCTTGAGCAGGATCGGGTCGGCACAAGCCGGCCCTGCAGCGGCGAGCAAGCTCGCCGCCAGGATGTAGCGCTTCATGGATGTCCCCTTTTTTTCGTTTCTGTCGCACCGGCGGAAGGCCGGAGCTGCAGCCAGTATGCGACCAGGTCGGCCGCTACCGCGATGCCGGCCCCGCGCCGGCACCGCGGTTCATTCGATCAGATACGCACGCCCGCGGCGGCGGCCGCCCAGGTCCGGCGCCACTTGCCCTTGGCGATGGTGATCCCGGCCAGCGCGACCAGAGCAAGGCCGGCAAAGATCAGGAAACCCGGCTGGTAGCTGCCGGTCAGCTGCTTGGCGAAGCCGAGGCTGGAGGCGAGGTAGAAGCCGCCGAAACCGCCCGCCATACCGACCAGGCCGGTCATCACGCCGATCTCCGCCCGGAAGCGCTGCGGCACCAGTTGGAACACCGCGCCATTGCCTGCGCCCAGCGCCAGCATAGCCACCACAAAGAAGCCGAGCGCGCTCTGCACGCTTGGCGCGACACTCACGCCGGCAAGCGCGGCGGCGGCGGCGACGTAGACCACCGACAGGGTTTTTACCCCGCCGATCCGGTCAGCGATCGCGCCGCCGAGCGGGCGGATGAGCGAACCCGAAAACACGCAGGCCGCAGTGCAATAGCCGGCGGTGATCGTGGTCAGGCCGAACTGGTCCGTGAAATAGATCGGCAGCGATGCCGCCAGCCCGACGAAACCGCCGAACGTGACCGCGTAGAAAGCCATCAGCCACCAGGCGTCGGCCGTCTTGAGCGGCTCCAGATAGGCGATGACCGATTTCGGCGCGGGCGCGTTCGGCGCGTCCTTGGCGAGCGCCAGATAGACGACGAACACGATCGCCAGCGGGATGCAGGCGAGACCGAGCACCGCGTTCCAACCGAACGTCTTGGCCAGCATGGGCGCGAACAGGCTGGCAAAAACCGTTCCCGAATTGCCCATTCCGGCAATGCCCATCGCCTTGCCCTGATGCTCGGCCGGATACCAGCGGCTGGCCAGCGGCAGCGCAATCGCGAAGCTTGCGCCGGCGAAACCCAGGATCACGCCCAGAGCGAGCGTGCCGCCAAAGCTGTTGACCCCCAATAGCCAGGCCGAGAACAGGCCGGCCATCACGATCACCTGGCTGATCGCACCCGACCTTTTGGGCCCGATTCGGTCGACCAGCAGGCCGTTGACCACGCGCAGGATCGCACCGGCGAGCGTCGGCGTTGCCACCATCAACCCCTTTTGCGCCGGGCTGAGCGCCAGCGTCTTGGCGATTTCGGGGGCGAGCGGCCCGAGCAGGACCCACACCATGAAGGCGAGGTCGAAATAGAGGAAAGCCGCGATCAGCGTCGGGCGATGGCCCGCATTCCAGAAACCGTTGGTTTTGGCAGCCTGTTTGCCCTGCCAGTAGATCGTCGCCATGCTCTCATATCCCGTTTGATCGGTGCGTTGAGCCAAAGAAAAAGCCGCCTCCGGTTTGACCCTTTCGGGCAACCGGACAGCGGCTTTGCTGTCTTTGGTGGACGCTTGGACCCCGACGCTGAGGCTAGCTTCCAATGGACGCGCATCATCGCGCGTTGGTGCTGATTGTTTCCGATTCGGGTTCATTTCGCAAGTGCAAAAAAACTAAACCGCCGATCACGACCCCGAAAGCGCAACCAACCCTGCAGGCGGCGCCTTCGCAACCGCGAGAATTAGCTAGTTTTTGGCGGTAACGGCTCAGCCCCGATCGCTCGCCAATTCCGCGAGATAGGCCTCGACATGATGCGGATCGAACACGAGGCCGTCGAAGAAGCGGTCAGGGCCCAGCGTGAGCGCGCCTTGATGCGCGCCGACGGCCAGCGGCGCGCCGAGCGCGCCTTCGAGTTTCATGCTCGCGCCCGGCATCGGCACGCCGGCATTGCCGAGCGCGCGGCGGTAGATATCCGAACGAAACACATCGGCGGCGAGCCGCTCCGCCTGGGGCGAAGGTTCGATCATTTTCCAGCGCACGAATTGCGAATAGATCCATAATGCCTGGCTACGCCACGGAAAGCCCGCTGCCTCGCGATGGAAGAGGAGCCAATCGGGAACCGTGATGGCCGGTTCGCCCAGCCGCGGAATGACGGTGCCGGAAAGCGCGGGCATGATCCGCTCGGCTGGCTGCGCGACGTAGCGCCGATCCGCCAACAGCTCGGCCAGTTCGGCATGATTGCCCGATTCGTCGCACCAGGCCGCCGCGCGCGACAAGGCGCGCAGCAGCCGGTCGACCAGATCGGGTTCGCTTTCCATCCATTGCGTGCGGAAGGCGAGCACCTTTTCCACCCCCCGCTGCCAGATGCGCGCGCCCCCCGCGACCATCTCGCCAATCCCCTCCGCGGTCGCGACGCTCGCCCAGGGCGCTCCCGCGATGAAGCCATCGATATCGCCGTTACGCATTGCCTCCACCATCAGTGATGGCGGCAGCACGCGCAAAGTCAGATCGCGGTCGGGATCGACGCCGGCATAAGCGAGCCAGTAACGCAGCATCAGCGCGTGGCTGGAGAAGCGGTGGACGACCCCGATGATCGGCTTGCGGAAATGCAACCCGATCGCCGCGGCGAAATCATGTGCGGCGGCGACCGGATCGTCGATACGGCGTGGCAGATCCGGGTCGAGCGCGGCGGCGAACGCCGTAGACATGGTCAGCGCATTGCCGTTGACGCTCAGCTTGAACGGCGCGGCCAGAGCGACGCGATGCTGGCTCAGGCCCAACGTCACCCCGATCGCAAGCGGCGCAAGCATATGTGCGGCCTGGACCTGGCCGTAGACCAGCCGATCGCGCAACGTCGCCCAGCTGGTCGAGCGCACCAGGTTGAGATCGATATCCTGTTCGGCGGCGAAACCCTTTTCACGCGCTGCGACGAGCACGGCGCTGTCGGTCAGGGGCAGGAAGGCAATCGATATCGGGGTCACATTTTGCCTCCCAACAGGCTGCTCGCGGTGATGAGCGCCTCGGCCACTTCGGCGATACGGCGGCCCTGGTTCATTGCGGTAGTGCGGAGCAACGCGTAGGCGTCGGCCTCGCTCAACTGGCGGCTCTCCATCAGGATTGCCTTCGCACGGTCGATCGTACGGCGCTCGGCGAGCGCGGTCTTGGCTTCGTCCAGCTCGGTCTGCATCCGGGCGAAGGCGTTGAAGCGGCGGATGGCGAGGTCGAGGATCGGCTTCACCCGATCCTTGCGCAGCCCGTCGACGACATAGGCCGAAACCCCGGCGTCGATCGCGGCGCCGATCATGTCCTCGTCCGACTGGTCGACGAACATCGCAATCGGCTTGGCGAGCGCACGGCTGACCGCGAGCATTTCCTCGAGCGTGTCGCGGCTCGGGCTGCCCAGATCCATCAGCACAACGTCGGGCGCGATCCGCTCGATTCGCACCACGAACGGCCCCTGCGGCGGCACGAGGTGGATATCCTCATAGCCCGCCTCGCGCAGGCCGTCCTCCAGCACTGTCGCGCGCAATCCGCTGTCGTCGACAATTACAATCCGCAAACCAACGCCCCTCTCACGCGCGTAGGATGGAAAGGGGACTCTAGTTCGGTCAACCCTGTTGTGCACTGCGGAATTGCCGGCGTTTCAGCGCCCGCTTTTCCCATCATCCGTGTGCTGGAGAGGGCAGGAAAAGCAGGGCAAGCGCCGCTCAACCGATCGCGACGACCGCCTCTTTCGCATGTTTCACATGCGTGTCGAAAGGCTCGCCGCCGTGTTGAAACGCTGCATGTAGTTGCCGGGAACGCGCAGCTTCAAACCCCAGCCCCGCACCGTCTGGATCGGATCGAAATGGCCAGCGCCGGTGAATTTGCGGCGGATGCGGTAGACATGAACGTCGAGCGTGTTGGCGCTGGCGCCTTCACGTTCGAATGTCTCGATCAGCGCCTTCGACGAGGCGCGTCCCTGCCGCATCAACAGCTCAAGGATCGCCCCCTCCAGCGGCGAGAGGAATATTTGCCGCTCTCCAACAAAGAATTCGAGCGGATCGTAAAGCATGGTCAGCGCCCCACAGCTCAGGCTGACCCGTTCGGGCTCACCCGAAAAGCGATCCCGCGCGCGCTGATCCGGTACGCCCGATTCCAGCAGATTATATCCTACCATCACACGCATACCATCCTTGTTGGCTGCGGCCATGATAACCGGCGCGGGCGCGTTCAGCCTTGTTAGCTGTTGCGAAAAGACAGCCCCGTGCTGCGAACGTCCCGGCAATTGCCGCGGTGGCGCGTGCATGCGATAGCCCGCACGATGAAGGGGCTTAGTCACCACGAAAGCCATGTCCTGGCGCTGGTGCAAAAGTGGCAGCCGACCACCGCTTACTTCCTGCGCAAGGCGCTCACCCAGCGGCTCGCCTCCGACGCGAGCGACAGCCCCGGCAGTGTCTATCCCGCGATCGAACGGCTCAAGAAAGCCGGTCTCGTGAAGAGCGAATCCAGCGGCACCGGACGCAAATCCGAATATCTGACCTGTACCGAGGCGGGCGCGGACGCCGTGCGCCTATGGATCACCACGATCGACGCCACCCAGCTCTTGCCGAGCGATCCGTGGCGGACGCGCGCGCCGTTCGTTACCATGTTGCCGCGGGAGGAAGCGCGCGACTGGCTCTACGCGCTGCGCGCGCGGATGAGCGAGGAGCTGGAACGGCTGGAGCAGATGCGCGAGGCCGCGATTGATCTTCCGAGCCAGCTCGAACTGGAGCATGCCCGGCTGGCGACCACGGCCAGGCTCGCCTGGACCAACGAAGCGATTGCCTTGCTGCTCGCGTCCTAGTCTGAGCTCCGGTCGGCGCGAGGGACCTAGACCTCATGAAGCAAGTAGCGGGTCCGTTCCGCGAGCGCGCGCGCCGTGAGTGCGGTGGCAACGTCGCGCGGCAGTTGCGCGTACCAGAGCGATATCTGATGCGCGATCGCCCGCGACGGGCGCCGCCGCCCGAGCAGGCTTTCTTCCAGGTCTCCGGTCAGTTCGAGCAGGTCGGCCAAACTAGGTGGCGCCACCTTATCGTCGAAGCCCCGCGCGATCCGCGTGACCGTATTCTCAATCGCCTGCGGCAGGCCCCGCGAGCGCGGTGATGCGGTGGCATCGATCTGGTCGGGCTGGGGCATGGCAAAAGCTCTCGCTGGTCGGCAGGCCAGGATAGCCGACGCGGCGGATAGCGCTTTGCGCTGTCTTGCGGAAATATGATCCACCCGGCCAGCGTTCGAAGATTCGCAAGGCCGAGCAAGCCTGTCGCAACCGGCGACGATGCGGCGCGGATGAAACGCTACAAAGCGGGGACAGACGCCGGACCATCGCGGCCCGGCGTCCCTTTCATGACGATCAGAACTTGAACCGCCCGCCGACGCGGAAGGCACGGCCAATTATGCCAGCCTCCGAGATCACCGGGTTGTAGAGATAGCCGCCATAGGTGACGACATCGATCGACGGCTTCGCGTTGAAGACGTTTAGGACGTTCGCATAGAAGGTGAACTGCTTGCCGACGTTGATGCTGCCAGTCAGATCGACGTCGATGAAACGCCGCACACCGCAGGGCGCGAAGCCTGGATCGAGGCCGCAATCCTTGTAGCCGGTGCCCTGGTCCATCGCCGACAAATCGTAGCCCGACGTATAATAAGCGGTCGCGGTAACCGCCCCCTTCCCGCCGAAGTTGAGCGTGTTCTGCCAGCTGCCCTTCCACTTGGGCGTCCCGGAGCCCGCGGTCAGGTTGTAATTGCCGAGCGTGCCGTCGTAGCGTTCGACATGGCCGTCGGCGAAGACCGTCTCCAGCCGGCGGATAAATTCCACATCCGCGATGCTGTCGAACGACCAGCCGTTGCCGAAATGCACGGTGCCGCTCACGCCGAAGTCAAAGCCATCGGTCTTGATCGTGTTGGCATTGATGTAGGATGCGCTGACCACCGACACGATCGGCAGCGAGGCCGGGTTGATCACGTCGGGCGCAGCGGGCGTGACCGTGTAGCCCGGCGGGATCGGCTGGCCGTTATAATAAGCGTTGAGTGCCGCCGAGAAGGGCGCGGAGGTGATCGCGCCGGTCTTGCGGATATTGTAATAATCGATCGAGAATTTTAGACCCCGGATCGGCTTGATATCCGTGCCCAGGCTGATGTTGCGCGACTTCTCGGGCTTCAGATTGGGGTTGGCGTTGGACTGCTGCCCGAACGTCGCGGTCAGATAGGCCGAACAATTCGCCGGCACCGCCGCGGTGCAGGTAACGCCGGGATTGCTGTGCGAGGCGAGGAAGGCCGCGGGCAAAGTGCTCAGCACGATCGGCACATAGCCGGTCGTCGGCAACGCCGAGGATTCGCCGAACGACGGAATCCGGAAGCCCTTTGAGATCGCGCCGCGGACGGTGATCTGGCGGATCGGCGTGAACACGACACCCGCTTTGGGCGAGAAGGAGTGCTGGCCGCTCGAATAATTGTCGTAACGGCCTGAAAGGTCGAGGTTGAGGCTCGTCAGGATCGGCGCCTTGATCTCGAAATACGGCGATTCCACCCAGCGCTTGCCGATGGCTCCGAACGCGTTGAGCACGAAATAGCGCTCGGTGGGCCCGTTGATATCCGAATTGCCGCTCGGCGAATTGACCGACTCCCGGCGGATCGAGCCGCCGACCGCGATCTGCAGCTGACCGCCGGGCAGTTGGAGGAAGCCGTGGCTCAGGTTCGCATCGAACTCGTACATCTGCGAATTGTCATTATTGTCGAGGTGCGGCGCGAGATAGTCGAGCACCGCCTTGCTGTTCGACATCGGATTGACGAAATTGTACGAGCCGTCCTTGATCACATCCAGCAGGTGCTGGATGTAGACATAGCCGTCGTAGCTGCGGCGTAGGTCGTTGACCATGCCGAGCGCGTTGACCGAATAATCCCAATTGTCGCCGAACGTCCCGTTGATGCCCGCGGCCAGACGATAAACGCGGCTGCGTTGCGACGTAAATTGTTTCAGGTCGGGCAAAGTACCGAGGATGAGGGCGGAGTTGCCTGCCGTAGCAAACGGATTTTGCGGATTGAGCTGGCCGTTGGTCGCATTGCACGCGCCGACCGTGGTGCGCGGACAGATATAGACCGGCAAGGCGAGCGGCGCCGAGCCTGGCGCATTGGCGCCACCGGCAAGCGCCGCGGTGCTGAAGCGCGGATAGTAAATGCCCGTCGGGCCATTGGCGCGGATCAGCGAATTGGTGGGAATGCCGGGCCCGGGCAGCCCGTAGCCGACATAGGCGGAGCTGCTCTGCTCGAAGTTGAATTCGAGATACGTATGGGCGCTGTCGCCAAGGTTCACGCTGGCGCGAGCGGAAACGCCCCACCGCTGCGTGTGAGGCTCGACCTGGCCGCCGTCGTTGGTGGTATCCTGCGTGCAGACAACGGGCGGCGAATTGGTGAAAGCCGCAAATTCGGCGGGGGTCAGCGTGTAGGGATGGAGATTGCCGCAGCCCGCCGCCTGATTGAGGAATTGATAGCGGCTGCCTGGCACCGCGACTGAGGTAGCCGGATTGGCCGGACGAACGACGAACACTGGTGCGATCGTCGAAATTCCCGCGAAATTGAGCGGTGCGTTCTGACGGTTATCGATCCCGCAGCTTCCATTGTAGCAGAGACCGGTTTGAACATCCGAATTGAACGGCGCCGGCAGGTCGCGGCTGTAGATCGGATCCTGGTTGATATAATGGCCGCTGACATAGACGTTGAAGCCCTGGCTCGCGAGGTCGCCGAAACCAGCGGTCAGGCTGACGCGCTGATTGCCGCCATAGCCACGCTGGGCGACGCCGCCCTCGGCCATGCCGCTGATGCCCTGGATCTGCTTCTTGGTGATGATGTTGACCACGCCCGCGACCGCGTCCGCGCCATAGGTGGATGACGCGCCATCCTTGAGCACATCGACCCGGTCGACGATCTCGTCGGGAATGGTGTTCAAATCGACGAAGTTGCGGCTGCCGTCGTCGGCGAGCGGATAATAAGCCGCACGCAAACCGTCGAACAGGACCAAAGTCGAATTGGTCGAGAGGCCCCGCAGCGAGACCGCCGATGCGCCACCGGCGAAAGCGCCATTGGCGGTGAAGCTGTTGGTCAGCGCCGGGCCGTTGTTCGACGCGAGCGTCTGGATCGCGCCCTGAACCGTCTGGATACCGCGCTTGGCGATATCGTCGGAAGTCAGGACGGTCACCGGGGAGGCTATATTGTCCGCGCTCGACCGGAACAGCGTGCCGGTGACCACAATCTCCTTGGTCGCGTCGGCGGATTCGTCGGGCGCTGCCGGTGCGGCCGCAGGCGCAGCGGCCGTCTGGGCGGTTGCCGGCACTGCCATGCCGATCGCGGCGGCGCCGAACATGGCCGAGCCCAGCACCGTTCCGGTCAGAAAGCGGGTCTTGATCATTTCAATCTCCCTGTTGGCGGGCAGCGCACCCTTTCGCGCGCATGCCGCCGCTGATTTCGGCTCCATGCGCCGCACGGCGGAGACTGGGCAATGCTCAATAGTATCTTGAATACTAAAATTCGTATGTGTTGCCCGTATGCAACGTCGAACAAACGCGCAATATATAGTATCCAAGATATTGTTTATTGTCCGTTTCTGGACATGTTTAAGTGTCTGATTTGAAAGGTAAATTCCTTGAATTTGACGCGCCCCATCCAACCAAGGGGCAAAGGGGGCGTTTGACACCACGCGCGAACCCGTTGTTCGTTCATGTGGCTGCAATGTGTGTTACATACACCAGTCACTTCAGGTGAAGCGGGTCTTTAGGCACGATTGAGGACCCAGGGTCGGAGGCGCGGCGTGCCCGAGTTGGTGAATCTGTCAGGCCATGGCATCGCGCAGCCGCCGCCCATCAGCGGCAAGGTGGTAGTGTCGCAGCTCAACGCTGGCGAGAGCTTGGTCCTGAGCGAAGCGCCCGCGGTCAAGATAGTGCTCGATGGCGAAGAGATTCACGAAATCGACGGCCGCTCTTATGCGCTGCGCCCCGGCCGCATGCTGCTGGTCGACCGCGGCCAGCCCTACCGCGTCTTCGTGCGCGGGGGCAGCAGCGCCGCCGGGCTCTGCATCTATCTCCCAGGGGCCAGCATGGCGCCAACCGCGGGCGAAGCGCCCTTCCTGGGACGCGCGATGATCCAGTCGGCCGAGACCAATCATCTTGGCCGATATCTCAATGAAAGAGCACGGCTGGCTCATCGCCGGCAACATGCCGATTTCGACATCGACGGGCTGATGGGCAACGTCCGTTCCGCTTTGCCTTCCATCCTGGCGCATGCGGCGGATGCGATGGAACGGTTGGGGGCGGTCAAGGCTTCGACCCGGCGCGAATTGTTCAACCGGCTGGAGTCCGCGCGCGCCTATCTGCACGACCATAAGGATCGCGCCGTGCCGCTGAACGAACTGGCGAGCGTGGCCGCAATGTCCAGCTTCCAACTCACACGCTATTTCTCGCTCGCTTTCGGCGATCCGCCCTCACGCTATCATCGCCGTGTCCGGCTGCACGAGGCGGCCGAGCGGCTGCGGCGGCGCGACGCCTCGATCACGGAGATCGCCTTTGACGCGGGCTATGGCGAATTGAGCGCCTTTACCCACGCCTTCAGCCGCGAATTCGGCTGCCCGCCCAGCGCGATCGGCGGCGGTTCCTGACGATTCATTGCGCAATCGCGCACAAGTAATTGGTCGCTACCGATCTTAAAACGGAGCGCATGGTGAGGGGACGGACGCTGCACAAAATCGGGCTTGTCGCGCTCGCCATATTCGGCCTCGCGGCTGCCGCGCCCGCGGCGGACATGCTGGTACGCCAGCCTCTCATAGGAATGGCGACCACACCCGGACCCCAGGGCTTGCGTATCGACGGGCTGCTCCCCGCCGGTATGGCCGCCAGGCTGGGCCTCAAGCAGGGCGACATCCTCGTCACCGTCAACGGAACCCAGGTCAGCACAGCTCAAAGCGTCGTCGATGCCTTCACCGCCACGCCGATTGGTGGGACGCTGCGCGTTACGGCACTGCGGGGTGGCAAAAACCTCTCCCTCTCCGCGCGTCAGGCGCCGCACCCCGACGAAGCCTATCCCAACGGCGTCGTGCGTTATGGCCAGGTCGATATCGGCCCGACCCGGCTCCGCGACATATTGGTCATGCCCAAGGACGTCGCCGACCCACCGGTCCTCTTCTATATTTCGGGCTACAGTTGCGGCTCGATCGAGGCGACCGGCCCGCAGAGCCTCTACGGCACGCTTGTCCGGTCATTCATCGATGCGGGCATCGCTTTCTACCGTGTCGAGAAACCGGGGGTGGGCGACAGCCGCGGCGGCACGCATTGCCACGATCAGACGCTCGCCGATGAGATCGACGTGCTGCGCGCATCTTACCGGCATCTGATCGGGCTGGGCTTCCCTGCCGACCGCATCTTCATCCTGGGTCATTCGCTGGGCGGGATCGAAGCGCCCTTGGTGACGGCCGACATGCCGCCCCCGCGCGGGATCGTGCCCTATGGCGTGATGCTCAAGAACTGGGGCGACTATATCCAGGACATCACCACCTTCCAGGATTTCGCCACGGTCGGCGCGGATCCGGTCGAAGCCTATAAGCAAGGCGAACGCGACCGGCCGATCCTGCAAGCTTTCTTCTTCGGTCATCAGTCGTTCCAGCAGATCGTCGCCGCCAATCCCGCCGCCGCCGATCGGTTGAAGGCAATCTTCTTCTGGGACGGTGGCGACCATGCTTATGGCCGCAGCTGGCATCTGTTGCAGGATCTGGCGGGGGTGAACTTCCCGGACGCCTGGGCGCGCGTGCCGACCAATATTCTGTCGCTCTATGGCGCGGTCGACGAAATCGCGCTGACCAGTGAGGACCAGCGCCGTATCGTGGACATCGTCAACTATTACCGCCCGGGCAGCGCGCGCTTCGTCGAGGTGCCGAACACGATGCACTTCATGGATCTGGTCGGCGACCGCGATGCCTTCCGCGAACGCAATGTGGCGGCCGGCGGCCAGGTCGTTCCCGGTCCGCACAATCCGGAAGTCGAGCGTCAGATCATCGCCTGGATCCGCGATTGCCTGGCCCGCCCGCCGGTGCGGACGATGACCTTCCCGGAGTCGCTTGCCAAGCGCGTGAGGAAGGCGAACGCTGCCACCACCCATTAGAGCCCGCCGCGAGCCTAGCCGACCTCGACATCGCCCTCGGTCACCCATGCCCCACCGTCGCTGAACAATATGCGCAGCCGATAGCCCTTCGTGCTCTTGTCGATCCGCCAGACGAGCGAGCCGTCGCGCGAACGTCCGCCCGCGGCTGGAGCAGCTTCGTCTGGCAAGGCCGGCGGCCTATGACAGGCCTGATGCCGCGGCTGCACTGGCACGTCCCCGGCAGGCGTGCCCGTCGAATCCTGTGTCCCGCCGTCATAGATCCAGCGCCAGCCGTCGGCATCGTGCCGCCAGATCGTGAAGTAGCGGCCCATCGCGGTGCCGCCCTTGCGCCGCCACGGCCCGGTCGAGAAAGCCAGGCTGCCGTCGCAGGAGGTGACGACATGCGCCGGCCACCACATCACCGCGACAGGCGGATCCTTCTTGTCCTTGAGAAAGGGCGCGGCGGGTTGCGGCCCGTCGAGCATCATCAGCGCATCGGGCGCGACGAAGGCGCGGAAGGCGGTCCACTGCCCCTGGGTCTGCGCGGCGGCGGCGAAAGCCCTCTCCGCCTCCACCACCGGTTGGGTGGCCTGCGCCATGAGCAAGAACGGCAACATGATCGAACCCCCTCGATGATCCGTGCGCCACGCACGATTGGAACCATCCTCTCAGATTACGCCAACCCGATTGCGCGCGCTTGCGGATTTTCAGCCGCGCCGGCCGACCGCGGGCGCGAACTTGTTGTCGCGGCGCCGACCGAGCATCATGCCGCGCTCCAGCCGCACGCACAAAGCGCGATAATAATCGGTAAGGAAGCCAAGGTCGTCGCCATCGTCATCGATGCCCGCTTTCTGCCGCACCGCCGCCGCGACGGTCGCGATCGCCTCGGATCGGCCGACGCGCAGCACTTCCTCCAACGTCTGCAGCTCATAGACGCCATAGAGATCGAGCGCGGCATCGGTGAACGCGCGACGCGGTCGCGCGATCGTCTCGTCCGCGCCGATATCCGCGCCGAGCGCGGTACGCGCGGTACGCACCACCCAGGTCCCGCCCACCAGATCGCCGATCCGCAGCCGGTCGCGATTCATCAGCGGGAAGAACAGGAAAATGCCCGTCCACAGCAAGGCGAAGATGACAAGGAAGGCATCCGCCGCATTCTGGCTCGCCTGATAGCCGAGAAACGACAAAGGCAGGAAAACCTCGATCTCGCGCATCGCATTGCGTGCGATCACCGCGCCGCCGGTCAAGGGCGCGCCATCGCGCGCTACCACGCGCAGGCCGAGCGCCATCTTGCCGGGCGTCGCGCCGCGCCCGCTTATCTCGAACAGCACGAACCAGCCGTTACGCAGCACGAAGAATCCGATCAGCCAGAGTATCTCCAGCACCTGCGATTTGCTGCCCTCGATCAGGTAGGAAACCGCGATCGTGACCAGGATCAGGATCACGAGCATCATGAAGGCGTCGAGCATGAACGCCGCAGCACGCGCACCCGCGCTGCCCAGCTCGAGCCGAAGATCGACGCCTTCCGGCGTGACGAAACTGCGCCGCAGCGTGCGCGGCGGCTTGGGCTCGCCGCGCTTACGAAACGGCCACATGGCGCCTCCGCGGAATGTAGAAATAGGTGAGCCAGCCGGTCAGCACGGTAAGGCCGATCGCATAACGCTCCCAATCGACCTGGATGGTCTGCCGGCCAATCCCTTCGAGCAGCCCCGCGACGATCAGCATCACGACCGCGCCGGCCATCGCGACCGACGCCTGACGCCCGACCGTGAAGGCGAAATCGGTGCGGCCCGCGCGCCCGGGAAAGGCGATCGCGGTGCCGATGCGGAAGCCCGCCGCCCCCGACAGGATGATCGCGAATATCTCGGTCGTGCCGTGGATGGTGAGCCAGCCCGCCGCCTGCATACCCAGGCCCTTGGCTGCAAACACCGCTAGGAAGGCGCCCAGCATCAACCCGTTATAGGCGATCAGCAGCACGGTCGGGATGGCGAACGCAAAGCCCAATGCGAACGAAAAGATCGCGATCTGCGCATTGTGCGTGAACAAGGCGGTCGCGAACACCGCGAGCCCGTCTTCCTGATGTTTGCTGTTGTAGAGCGTGTCGTGCAACGCCTGTGCGCTGGCGGATGGGTCGCGTCCCTGCGCCATGCTGTCGGGCATGATCGTGTAGAAAAGCGTCGGGTCGTGCATCACGGTCAGGAAGCCCGCAAGCGCCGCGACCAATGTCAGCGTGAACGAAGCCAAAGTCTCGCGCCACAGCCCCTGCACCGCCTGCGGCCAGCCACGCACGAAGAAGTCCTTGAGCTGCGTCCAGAACGAGGTCGGCACGCCGTAAATCTGGAAATAAGCGCGCGTGCACAGCGCCTCGAGATAGGTGACCAAAGCCCGATCGAGCGAGGTTTCGCGCGCGACCGACAGCGACGACAAGGCCGATCGATAGAGCAGCGGCAGCATCAGCAGATCGTCTTCGGTAAGCGCACCGATCCCACGCCGCTCGATCCGCGTCACGATCCCGTCGAGCCTTTTCCAATTCACCTCATGCGCGGCGCGGAAGCGGCTCGCATTGACCAGCATAGGTTGGGCGGGCGCGTTCACAGCAAATCCCTGCGCTTGAGGTCGACATAGGCCGCAACCAGTTTCTCGGCGACCTGGCCATGCGGACTCTCGATCACGTGCGCGCCAAGATGGCGCAGCCGCAGCAGCACCAGATGGCGGTCGCGGAGCAAGGCGGCGGCGGTCACCGCGCGCGTCACGTCATCCGCGCTTTGCGGCTCGGCATCCACCAGCCCCTCCAGCTCGTCGTCGCGGAACACGACCACCAGCAGTAAATGCGTTTCGACCAGCCGCGCTGCGGCACGCACCATGAATTCGGCCGAGGTCAGATCGGTGAATTCGGTGAACAATACGATCATCGACCGCCGCTTCAACGCGGTCGCGAGATTGGTCAACGCAAAGGTGTAATTGGTCTCGTCGCTGCCATAATCCACATCGGCAGCGAGGCTCTGCAGTTCGGGAAAGGCGGCGCTGCCGCTGATCAGGCCGGACGCGATGCGTGGACGGCTGTCGAAGGCGTGCAGCGCGACGCGGTCGCCCAATTTGAGCGCGATCCAGGCAGAGAGGAGCATTGCCGAAACAGCGCGATCGACGCGTGGCAATCCGGCGACCGGCTCGCTCATCTGTCGCCCGCAATCGACCGCGAATACGATCTGGCTGTTGCGCTCGGACCGATATTCCTTGGCGTGGAGCTTGAGGTGGCGCGCCGACTGTTTCCAGTCGATCGCGCGCCGATCCATGCCCGATCGATATTCGACCAACGCGTCGAAGTCGACGCCGTCGCCCCGATCGAGCTGCGACAAGAGGCCCTGCAGCGCATGCCGTTCGAAGATGCGCGCGCCGCTTTCGCGCACCGGGCGTACGTCGGGGAGGATGATCGTCCGCAGGGACACCGAACGCTGCGCCTGTTTCCACACGAGGCCAAGCGGGCCGGTCCAGCGCAGCCAGAGTTTCTCGACCCGCGCGGTGCCGCGGCGGATCGCGATGATCGGCAGGACGCTCTCGCCCTCCCCGCTCTGGAGTTCCAGCCACAGCCGACCCTCGTCGCTCATCGACAGCAACGGGCTGCCGTCGAGCGCAACTTCGCACCAGCGCGGTACCAGACCCCCTTTGATCGTCACCGCGACCGTCGCGTCCGCGTCGCCGCCGACCGGCGCGCTCTTCGGCATCGTCACGCCGAGCGTCGAACCGCGCGGGCTCGCACCGATCAGCGCATCGGCGACGGTCAGGACCAGCACCGCGGCCGGCCACGCCAGTCCCGCGAACCACAAACGCGGCAGCAGCACGCCGACAGCCAGGCAGACGGGCACGCCTGCCGCCGCAGTCCAGATTGCCAGGCGTGTCGGCAATATCAACGCGGCGCCTCGATAGTCTCGATGATGCCGGTCACCACGTCTTCGACGGAGCGCCCGTCAATCTCGGCCGCGGGCGAAAGGATCAGCCGGTGGCGGAGCAGCGCGCGGCTCAGCGCCTTCACATCGTCGGGAATGACGAAATCGCGCCCGTCCAGCGCCGCCCGGGCGCGCGCAGCGGCGGCAAGCATCGCGCCTGCGCGTGGGCTGGCGCCGCTTTCGAGATCCGCGACCACGCGCGTGCCGCGGATCAAAGCCGCGATATAGGCCACCACCTCGTCCACCAGTTTGACCTCGTGCACCGCAGCGATCGCCTTGGCGATGGTCTTCGCGTCGGCTTTGCGCGCGACGCCCCAATCCTCGGGCGACATCGCATCCTGCCGCGCGCCATGGGTGGCGATGATGCGGCGCTCTTCCTCTTCGTTCGGATAATCGACGCGTTGCTTGAACAGGAAGCGGTCGAGCTGCGCCTCGGGCAAGGGATAGACGCCCTGCTGCTCGATCGGATTCTGCGTCGCGATCACCATGAAATGATCGCCCAGCGGCAGGCTCTGGCCGTCGATCGTGACGGTGCGCTCCTGCATCGCCTCCAGCAGCGCCGCCTGCGTCTTGGGCGGCGTACGGTTGATCTCGTCCGCCAGCAAAAGGTCGGTGAAGATCGGGCCGCGGGTGAGCGTGAAGGTGGACGTCTGAAAGTTGAACAGATTGGCGCCGATAATGTCGCCCGGCATCAGATCGGGCGTGAACTGGATCCGCCCGAAATCGAGCCCGACCGCACGCGCGAAGCTGTGCGCGAGCAAGGTCTTGGCGGTGCCCGGCGGCCCTTCGAGCAGGACGTGCCCGCCCGCGAACAGCGCGACCAGCATGAAATCCAGCGTCTCGTCCTGGCCGACCACGGCCTTGGCCACCTCGCCCCGGATCGCTTGCGCCAGCGCCTGAACCTCTTCCACCTTCACGCTTTCTTCTCCTTTTGCCATTGGTGGAGCGCCTGTGCGGCGGCCACCAGCGCGTCCTGGTCCTGGGTCGTTTCCGCGGTGCGCGCGAGCTCGCTGAAGCGATGTCCCCGCCATGCGCCCAATTTGTCGAGATAGGCGTCGAGCGCGGCATCCTTCAGCCGTGCGGGCACGCCGAAGGTCGCGACCGCACGCTCCCGGATCACCTGCGCATAGCGGCCGCCGAGCGAGGTTTCGCGCCCCGCGCGGCGGATCAGCTTGGCGCTATTTTCGACCAGAGCCGCCTTGCCGAAGGCAATTGCCCGCGTGCGCGGACGGATCGGCCCGAACCGCCCGAGCGCATGCCAACCGACCAGGAACAGAACCGCCGCCAGCGCCAGCGTCATTGCCAGGAAAGGCGGCGTGAAGGCGAGCTTGAGCGGGCTTTGCGAATGGCCGAGCCCGTTCATCGTCACATCGAACGCGATCGATTTCGCGCCAGTCGAATTCAACCAGTCGAGCATCGCGAGCGCGGCCGCCGCTTGGCGCGGATCGCGCATCCCCGCATTGGACAGCAGATCGGGATCGGCCAGCACGTAAAGCGGCCCGCCGCCATAGCGCGCGAGCACGATCCCGCCCTTTCCGTCCGTGATCAGCGGGACAAGCGGCTTTGGCTTGACCCCCTTGTGGGGAACCTGGCCGGTTATGACCTGCAGCACGCGCGGCGCGGCGAAATGGATCGAGGCATCGAATTCCTGCCCCGCGACAAGCGGCGCGCCGCCGCTGCGTATGCGATGGATCTTGAATTCGGTCTCGGGCGAAAACAGGCTGGCCGGATCGACGGGAACGGTCAGGTCGGCGATCCGGACCCACCCTGTATGGTTCGGGTCCGCCACCGTCGCCCATTTCGGCAGCACGAACAGGGTCGGTTTCGCGCTGCGCGCCGCAAGGATCGACGTAACATCGTCGAAACCCTGATCGGGCGTGACCACCAACAGATCCTCGGAATCGAACTGATGCTCGCTACGGATGATTTGCGGATTGCGCCCGGTCGCCTCGGCAAGCTGGACGATCCCGCTAAAACCCACCGCCGCGTTGGACAGCGCATGCGTGCCGCCATTGTGGCCGGAGCGCAGATCGGGCGCGAATGCCCCCATCACCAAAGTACCGATGAAGCCCAATATGCCGATCGCCAGCATCAGCGCGACCGTGCGGATGCGAAACACGTCGCTGTGCGCCGCGCCACCGGGATTGATCGAAAGATCGCTCATGCGGCTTTCCAGGCAGCGGTCCGCGCGAAATCGGCATAGGCCGCGCGGCATTCGGCCCAATCGCCGGCATCGACCGCGCGACCGCCGAACAGGCTGCGCTCGACCACGCCGGCAATGCCTGAGAAAAGCTGGCGCGCGCGCTGGGGCAATGCGGACGCGCTTGCCAGATCGCGGCTCGTGATCGCCGGTCGCACCAGCCCTGGCCGGCGGCGGCCAATATCCTCGACGCTCCGCAGCAGCAAATGGTGCGCCGCCTCGGCGAAACGCCCCTCCTCCGCCAGCGCATCGGCCTCCTCCAGCCACGCGCGGACCGGCGCCGCCTCGGGCCGCCATTCCTCCTCGGCCTCGATCAGGTCCGCACCGCGCCGACGCCGCAATTGCGGCATCCGCCAGGCGCCTTCCCGCGCACGTGTCCAGACCATCCAGCCCAGGGCCGCGAGCCCCACGGCCAATACCGACCACAGCAGGATCCGCGCATAAGGCGCATCGGGAATGAAGCCGCCAAGCCAATCGAGAAAGCGCCCGATCGGCCGAAAGACGCTGCGTAGCCATTCCCCGAACGCACGCAGCCAGGCGGGCGGCTGGAGCGGCGGTGTCTTGCGCTTCAGATCGAATTGAATGTCAGGATTTGCCCGCAATGCGCGATGCGCCGCAGCGAAACGTTCGGCAGCACTCTGACCCTGACCCGCGATGACGAACCCCCGTTTGTCTGCCCTCTGTGTATCGCAAGCGGAGGCGCCCGCAATGGTCAAAAACAGCGGAAAATGCAGACCATAACGGAGATATTATCCAAGCTGGACAGCGCCTTGCAGCGTGGTCATGTTGCGCACGCGACCGCCTGGGGAGGCGGTAAGCTAGGGGAGCAGCAAATATGGCCCAAGATAGCGAACGCGCATTTTCCATCGGCCGGATTTTCAGTCGTGCATTCAGTGTCATGGGACACAATCCGCTTGTCGCGTTCGGTGTCACATTGTTGCTTTCGGCGCTTCCCACGGCGTTGCTCAGCTACGGCTTGGCGCAGCTTCAGCTCGACATGCACGACCGCAACACGATGTTTGGGGTGATCGGCTCGGGAATTATTGCCTTCATGATCGGCCTGCTGCTGCGTGCGATCGTCCAAGGCTGTCTGGTGCGTGCAACGGTGGCCGACAGCCAGGGAAGGCGAGCGGGATTAGGGGAGTGTTTCGGCGTCGCGGCGGCCCGGGCGCTGCCGCTGATCGGCGTGTCGATCCTTTTCGTCCTCGGCATGGCGATCGGAATGATCCTGCTGATCGTCCCGGGTATTATGTTCGCGGTGGCTTACGCTGTCGTAGCGCCCGTGGTCGTGGAAGAGCGTGTCGGCGTGACCGACGCTTTCAGGCGGGCCAGCGCATTGACGCGCGGTGCGCGTTGGAAGATTTTCGGACTCGCTCTGCTGCTCGTGGTCGCGATCTGGCTGTTCGAGGCGATCGTGGGGGTGGTTGCGATCGTCCTGTTCCAGAGCGGCTATGATCCCTTCAGCGTGGCACTCCTCCTGTTCAACGTCCTGGTCGGAACGATCGTTGCGACCTTCTCCTCGACGATCCAGACCGCGCTTTATGTCGAGCTGCGCAGCTGGAAGGATGGCCCGCAAGACGCCCAGCTGACCGACATTTTCGCCTGAGCGTCAGCAGCAGGAGGGGAACCGGCATGGAGCAGCAGGCGGGAAATCGATCTCTGGAGATTGGCGGCACGATCGCCAACGCGTTCGGACTGATGAGGCAATATCCGATAAAGGTGATCGGGCTGGCCTTCCTGCTCGGTGCCGTGCCTACACGCGCACTTTATTTTGGCTTGTCGGGCCTCACCGACGACACCGGATCAGCCGCCCTTACAAGCTTCGCCGTGATGTTCGTGGGACTGGTCATTCAGGTCGTGCTGGCAGGACTGCTTGTCGGCAGCGCCACCCAGCAGGAAGCGGGCATCGGTTCGGGACTACACCGCTTGCCGCAGCTGATCGTCGGCGGCCTGCTCAATGCCCTCGGCTCCTGCATTGCCCTTATATGCCTGCTGATACCCTATCTGTTCGTTCTGACGCGATGGTCGGTCGTCGGGGCGGTCCTGGCCAATGAGGACAGGGGCATCAGCGAGGCTTTTGGACGCAGCAGCGAACTGACCGAGGGCGTGCGGCTGCGCATTTTCGGGCTGATCATGCTCTCCGGCATCGGCCAGATCCTGTTCGTGATGGTCGGGCTGCTTCTGGTGGCGCCCGTGACCGGCATGACCACCGCGCTACAGGATTTTCCCTCGAACCCGGTCGCCCTGGCGATGCGGACATTCGTGGAGACATGCACGATCGGCTTCGCCGCGGCCTTGCAGTGCACGCTTTACGTTGCGCTTCGGGAGAGCCGCGAAGGCCCGATGTCCGATTATTTGACTGAAATCTTCGCCTGAACGTGGAGGGGAAAGAGGCAAATCGCGGCACGCTCGACGATCGCGGCTTTTCGGTCGGGCGTGCCTTCAGCCGGCCTTCGGCGTGGTGGCCCGCAACCCGTGATCGCCTTCGGCGCGGCGGGGCTGATCTACGCGATCCCGCTGACCCTGTGCAATTACGGCACGCTTCAGGAGCGCGCCACCTGGATCAGCGATTATCCGGCGGCCGGCTTGTTGATCGGTGCGCTCGCGACCCTTCCGCTTGCACTGTTCTTGCGGGGATTGGTGCAGGGATGCGTGGTGCACGCCACGGTCTCCGATAGCCAAAGCCGACATGCGGGGCTGGGCGAATGCCTCGGTCTTGTGATGCGCAGGCTGTTGCCTTTGGTCGCCGCTGCGGGCCTGTTCAGTCTCGGCGCCGTCCTCGGCCTGTCGCTGCTGATCGTCCCGGGCCTGCTGTCGTTCACACCGGACTCTATGTCGAACTGCGCGATTGGAAAGACGGCCCCCGGGCTGACACGCTGAGCGAAATCTTCGCCTAGCGCTAATCCCTGACGGCAGGGTAGGAACTGCCGCATGCTCCTCGACGACCAGCTCCGCCATTATTTCGGCACGGACGATATCGCCGCCATCCCGCCCGCAGCGCTCGCGGCCGGAACCGAGCGGCTGCGGGTCGAGTTCGGGCTGCAGAAGGATCGCGGGCGACGTTTCGCGATGTGGGCGTTGCTCCATATGCTGGGCGCGGCGCCCGACCTCGACATCGCCTTCAAGGACGAGGCCGACCGCGACGCGGCGCGAAGCTTCATGGAACTGGCTGAGCAAGAAGCGGACGACGAGGCCTGAAGGAAATCCTGTCCCCGGCCGAGGCGCGGCGGATCGCGCTCGCGGCGCAGGGCTTCGGCCAGGCACGTCCCACCGGACCAATCGGCCCGGCGCATCTCAGGCGCGTGATCGAACGGCTGGCGCTGCATCAGATCGACAGCGTCAACGTGCTGGCGCGCGCGCACTATCTCCCGCTCTTCTCGCGGCTCGGCGCTTACCCGCGCGAAGCGCTCGACCACGCCGCCTGGGGCCCGAAATCGAAGCGTCGCCTGTTCGAATATTGGGCGCATGAGGCATCGTTGCTGCCGCTCGATCTGCAGCCCTTGCTGCGCTGGCGGATGGCACGGGCCGAACGCGGGATCGGCGTCTGGGGCAATGTGAAACCCTTTGCCGGCGAGAAACGCGCGGAAGCCGACGCGCTGCTTAAGCGCATCGCCAAGGAAGGCCCGCTCGCGGCCTCGGACATTGCAGAAACACGCGGCCAAGGCGGCTGGTGGGGCTGGAGCGAGACCAAGCAGGCGCTGGAATATCTGTTCTGGTCCGGGCTGATCACCACCGCCACGCGCCGGACCAGTTTCGAGCGCGTCTACGACCTGCCCGAGCGCGTGCTGCCGCGCGCGATCCTCGACACGCCTACGCCCCACGAACGCGATGCGCAGCGCGCTTTGCTCGCCCGGTCCGCGAAAGCGCTCGGTATCGCCACCGCGGGTGACCTGCGCGACTATTTCCGGTTGAAGCCCGCCGACGCCCTCCCTCGCATCGACGAACTGGTCGAGGATGGCACGTTACGCCCGGTGCAGGTCCGCGGCTGGAAGCAGCAAGCCTATCTGCATGCCGACACGAAAATCCCCCGCCGGATCGCGGGTCAGGCGCTGCTCGCCCCCTTCGATCCTTTGATCTGGGAACGCGCGCGCACCGAGCGGATGTTCGGGACGCGCTACCGGATCGAAATCTACGTGCCGGCGGACAAGCGCGTGCATGGTTATTATGTGCTGCCCTTCCTGCTCGGCGAGCGCATCGCCGCCCGCGTCGATTTGAAGGCCGATCGTCAGGCTGGACGCCTGCTCGTTCAGAGTGCCCACCTCGAAGAAGGCGCGCCCTCCGAGACGGCGGAACAGCTGGTTGCGGAGCTTCGGCTGATGGCCGGCTGGCTTGAACTCCAGGGCGTCACGGTTGCCGACAAGGGAAATCTGGCCGGCGCGCTCCGCAGCCACAAGTAGCGCACCGGCGGACCGGATGCGCCTCGTGCGGCCGTCGCTTCAGGCAACTTCGGGCAGCGCCAGCTGCCGTTCGATAATGCGATCGAGACCGAGGATCATGACCAGCCGGTCGTCGACGGTAGCAATCCCTTCCAGGAACGCGGCGGCAATGCTTTGCCCGATGTCGGGCACAGGCTGAATTGTCCCCGGGTTCAGCGTGACGATGTCGCTGACAGCGTCCACGATGATCCCCTGGAGCTGCTCGGCCGTGCGCACGACGATGATGACGTGTCGTCCGCTCGGTTCGGTCGTCCCCCAACCGAGGCGCTCGCTCAAATCCAGCACGGGCAGGACTACGCCACGCAGATTGACGACGCCGCGCACGTAGGAGGGTGCGTTGGGCAGCGGCATGGCGGGCGACCATGCCCTTATCTCGCGGATCGCCATGGCGTCGATGCCCAGCCGGCGATCGCCGATTTCGAAGGTGATATACTCATACGACATTGATCGCTCCTTCAGAACTTGGACCAGTCTTCGCTAACCGCGACGGCGGCATTGCCCACGCTGCGGGGCGCACGCTGCGCGCGGCTGGCGCGGGCCCGCAGCTGGTGAACCGGGTTGGCCGCCTGCGGGGCAGCGGCCGTATCTCCAAGGCTGAAGCGGCTGATATGGCCTGCAAGCGCATCCGCCTCGGCGGCGAGGCTTCGCGCGGCCGCGGTCGCTTCCTCCACCATTGCGGCATTCTGCTGGGTCACGCTGTCCATCTCGGCAACGGCGGTATTGACCTGCTGGAGGCCCGCTGCCTGCTGCTCGGCCGAAGTGGCGATATCCGACACCAGGCTATCCACCTCGCCGATCGTGGTGATGATGCGGCCCAGTGCGGCGCCGGTCTCGCTTACCAGTGCGACGCCGGCATCGACCTGCTCGGAACTGGCGGTGATCCGGTCCTTCACGTCCTTGGCGGCATCGGCCGAGCGTTGCGCGAGCGCGCGCACTTCGGATGCGACCACCGCGAAGCCCTTGCCGGCATCGCCCGCCCGCGCCGCCTCGACGCCCGCATTCAGGGCGAGCAGGTTGGTCTGGAAGGCTATGCCGTCGATCACGCTGATGATCTCGGAGATTTCGGCCGAAGCGCGTTCGATCCCGTTCATCGCCTGGATCGCGCGACCGACCACTTCCCCGCTATGCTCGGCTTCCTCGCGCGCGTTGCCCACCGCCTTGTTGGCACGCGCCGCATTCTCGGCTGCCGCGCGCACCGTGGTAGTGATCTCGTCCATCGCTGCTGCCGTTTCCTCCAGGCTCGCCGCCTGCTGCTCGGTGCGCCGCGACAGATCGTTGGAGGCCTGGCTGATCTCGCCGGCACCCGTATGCACACCGCCGCTCGCCTGCGTTACCGCGCCCAGCACCGACGAAAGCTGATCCAGCGCATTGTTGAAGTCGCGCCGCAGCGCCTCATATTCGGCGGGAAAGCTGATCGCGATCCGATGACTGAGGTCTCCCTCGGCAAGACGATCGAGGCCGGTTGCGAGCGCCTCCTGGACCAGCGACTGTTCCTGCGCGACCACGGAGACCTTTTCCATGCTCTGGCGAAATACCGCCATCGCCTTGGTCATCCGGCCCACGCAATCCTGGTTGTCGGTATAAGCGATCGGACTGTCGAGATCGCCGGCCGCCAGCGCCTCCATGCGCAACACCGTATTCACGTAGGGCGTGCACACCAGCTTGGACGCGAGCATCGTCACGCCCGCCAGCAGCAAAGCCGTTCCGACCAGAGTGCCGATGACCAGGTTTTGGCTTATCCCCGTCGCGTGGACGGCGGCGTAGGAACCCGCGGTCGCCGCGACAACGCCCAGAAGCGAATAGACCCAGAGAAGGAAACGGAATTTCGCCCTGATCGGCGCACGCTTTTCAAACCAGCTCAACATGGACACCTCCGCTCGGCTCGACGAAGCTCCGCGGACCCCCCGCTGCCCCATTTCAGAACCTAGTTAAGTCCACATTGGATGTTTCAATTAAAGGCGCATGAGAGAGCGGCCCCGTAATGTTACGCAGGGCGAGACCGCCAATCGCTTCATGGTAAAGATCAAGATATTCATTTCGCAGAAGATTTCGTCGGCGTCCAAAGCGCCGGGCGCTGTCAGCTTTTTTTTGTGAGTTGCCGTTCGACATCGCGCCACAGCGCCGTGATCGCCGCCGTCACCGGTGCACGCGGCGCATAGACACCGACCGGGGCATGGCGGTCGGCCATCTGCTCGACCAGACTCGCCATCGGCAACGCATGCTGATTGGGTGCAGCTTCCAGCGCGGCTTTATGCGCGAGGCGGCGGCGGTCGACGAGGTTGAATACCGACAGTACCGGCGGCGCGCCCTTCTTGTGCCCCAGATGCGCAGCCAGCTCTTCGGCCGCACGGCCGGAAAGCGTCGAGGGGATGACTGGCATCAGGATCAGGTCGGCACCGCGGATCACCTGATCTGCGGTGATGCCCAGACCGGGCGGGCAATCGATCAGGATCCGGTCATACTCCTTGTCGAGCGCATCGCTGATCTTGAGCAGGCGCTTCTTGCTGTCGATCTCCGAGAAGAGAACATCCAGCGTGCGTAGCGAGGCATCTGCGGGCAACAGGTCGAGATTGGGGATCGCGGTCGGCACGATCAACTTGCGCGGGGATAGATCGCGCTCGATCACCGCACGCGCTTCGTCGCCTTTCTTGCGGTCGGGCGCGAGGATGAAGCTTGCCCCGCTTTGCGCGTCCAGATCCCATAGCAGGGTGCGCCGGCTGGATAAGGTCGCCGACGCCCAGGCAAGATTGACCGCGAGCGTCGTCTTCCCGACGCCGCCTTTCGAGGAATAGATCGCTATCGTCGCCATCGCGGCAGGCTAGCAGGGCCGTGCGGCGCTCGCATGACAAATCTGCGGGCGCGGGCGGCGGGCTGACCACCAGCGGCGGTCAGCCCGCGCCTCTGTTCATTTGCCCGCGCCCCGTCCGGCGGGCAGATGGGCTGCCGGCAGGGCGACGACCACGCTCGTCCCCTTGTCGGTCGCGGAAGTCGCGAGCGTGACGCGATATTTGCCCGCCTTGATCGTCCAGCCCGGACGGGCGCTGTCCCACATGCCGAGCAGGCGCGGATCGACCGTAACGGTGGCGCTCTTCGACTGGCCCGGCGCGAGGCCTAGCTTGGCGAACCCACCCAGGCGCTTGGGCGCTTCCCAGCCGCCGCCGATGGGCGACACATAGATTTGCGCGACCTGCTTGCCGGCGACGCTGCCCACATTCTTGACGCTGAAGCTGGCCGTGATCGTCCCGCTCTTGGCCGCGGCCTTGAGCCCGCCTTGCGTGAAATTGGTGTAGGACAATCCGTGGCCGAACGGGAAGAGCGGCTTGGTGCCGTTCTTGTCGAACCATTTATAGCCGACCGCCGCGCCTTCGCTGAAGCGGACGTCGAAGACCTCTTTCTCGCCCCTCTTGTCGCCATCGATCGTCGCGCGCGGCCAGTCGCTTGCGGCCACGCCGAAAGTCGCGGGCAGATGGCCCGACGGATTGACCTTGCCGGTCAGGATCCGCGCGATCGCCTCGCCGCCCTTGCTGCCCGGATACCAGGCCTCGACCGCGCCCTTCACCCGGTCGATCCACGGCATCAGCACCGGGCCTCCGGTTTCCAGCACGACGATCGTGTTGGGATTTGCGCGCGCGACCGCATCGACCAGCGCATCCTGCTCGTTGGGAAGCGTGAGCGGGAAATCCATCCCTTCGGCGGTCCACTGCGTCACGAAAACGATCGCGACGTCAGCTTCCTTCGCGGTCGCCGCCGCATTGCCGAGATCCGAACCGCTCGCCCACGAAAGCTTCGCGTCGGGGCGTTCGGCCTGGAGCGCCTTCATCGGCGAATTGGGCGCATAGACATAAGGCCCCGGCCAGTGTGCCGGTCCCTCGCCATGGACCGCCGAGCCGCCGCGCGGATAGACTTGTGCCGATCCACCGCCGGTCAGCACGCCGACATCGGCATGACCGCCGATGATCGCGATCCGCTTGACCGACCCCGCGAGCGGCAGCACATGGCCCTCATTCTTGAGCAAAACGATACCGTTCTCGGCGTCCTCCTGAGAGACCGCCTCATGCGCCGCGAAATCGATCGGATTGTCCGGGGTCGGTGGATTGTCCACCGCGCCGCTCGCGATCAGCACGCGCGCGATGCGGCGAACCTTGTCGTCCAGCACGCGCTCCGGCACGCGCCCATCCTGGACCGCGGCCTTCAGCTTGTCCTTCCAGACATAATCGCTGGGGTTCTGGACGCCCGCTTCCTGGTCGAGCCCGTTCAAGGCGTTCTTGACCGTGTCGTGCATCGCGCCCCAGTCCGACATGACGAAGCCCTTATAGCCCCAGTCGCGCTTCAGCACCTTGTTGAGCAACCAGTCATTCTGGCAGGCCCATTCCCCGTTCACGAGATTGTAGCTGCACATGATCGATCCGGGATTGCCCTTCTCGATCGCGATCTGGAAGGCGAGCAGATCGGACATGCGCGCCGAAGGCTCGTCGATGAGGATGTTGACCGTGGTGCGCCGCGTTTCCTGATCGTTGAAGGCATAATGTTTCACGGTCGTGATGATGTGGTTCGACTGGATGCCGCGCACGATCGCGCCGACCATCGTGCCCGCCAGAAGCGGATCTTCGCCGCCATATTCGAAATTGCGGCCGTTGCCCGGCTCGCGCAGCAGGTCGACGCCGCCTGCCAGCATCGTGTTGAAGCCCGACGCGCGCGCTTCGGATCCGATCATCGCGCCGCCGCGGACCGCCATTTCCGGATCCCAGGTCGATGCGGTCAGGATGCCCGCGGGCAGCGCGGTGCGCTGCAGGTCGTCGACCGCCACGCCCTGCGTTGCGACGCCGCTGCCCGCGTCGGTCTGCCATTGCGGGGTGAAATGGAGCCGCGGCACGCCGGGAACGAAGCCCGCCGACTGACGCCGGGCGCCCGGATCGCGATATTTGTTCCAGTCGACCTGGGTGCCGTAATAGCTGGTCACGACCAGCAATTTCTCATCCAGAGTCATCGCTCCGACCAGCAGATTGGCGCGCGCGTCGGCGGAGAGCGTCTTGTTCTGCCAGGCGAGCGGATTGGGCCCCGCCGCCGCGACCGCAACCGGCGCGGCCAATGCGATAATGGCAGCCGTCGCCAGCATCTTTGAAATTTTCATGCCCCAATCTCTCCTGGACGGTCTTTGTCTATCGATGTCAGCCTTAGGCAGGCCCGCGCGGGAGCGCAATCGAGACCGACGCCGTCGCCAGCGAGTCAGAGGGTCGCGGCGATCGCGCGTGCGGCGGCGTCGGGGTCCGCCGCCTTGGTGATCGGACGCCCGATCACCAGGATCGATGCGCCGTTGTCGAGCGCCTGGCGCGGGGTCATCACGCGCTTCTGGTCGCCGACGGCGCCGCCGGCAGGGCGCACCCCCGGCACGACGAAGAAGCCGTCGCGCCACATCTTGCGCGCGGCCGCGACCTCGAACCCCGAACAGACCACACCGTCCAGCCCGGCCTCCCGCGCCAGGCCGGTCAAGCGCTCGACCTGGGCATGTTCGCCACCTTGCACGCCGATCGAACCGAGATCGTCTCCGTCGAGGCTGGTGAGCACGGTCACGCCTACCACCCGGGTGGTCTCGGGCGCAGCCGCCTTGGCATCCTCCATCATCGCCCGGCCGCCGGCCGTGTGGATCGTCAGGATTGAAGGCTCGAGCCCGTGCAACGCCTGGATAGCGCTCGCGACCGTATTGGGGATGTCGTGCAGCTTGAGATCAAGGAAGATGGGCAGGCCGACCTGCCCCATCTCGCGCACACCGTGATGGCCGTGCGCCGAGAAGAATTCGAGGCCGAGCTTGAGCCCGCCGACATGGCCCTTCACCTTCTCGGCAAGCGAAACGGCACGGGCAAGGTCGGGGGTATCGATCGCAACGAAAATCGGGCTCGACATCAATCGTCCTGGAAGGGATCGCCAAGCGGCGTCTGCTTGGAGGTAAAACCGGACGCGGGACCGGCGGCGGGCGGCGGCGGCGGGGAGGTCACCGCCGGCGAGGCTCGCTCGATCTGCGAAAGCTTGCGGAGATGCCGCCATTTGACCGCGCGATGCCAGACATAGAGCGGCAGGAAGCCGATCAGGAAGCCGATCAGCAACAACATCGGCAGCTTGGTCTCCACCACGGTGTCGCCGAACAGGTTGACCGGCACCGGCACCCAGTTGCGGACCGAGAACACCACCACGATCACCGTGACGGCGATCCAGAAGAGCGTGCGCAGGAAAGCCATATGATCCAGATTAGAAGCTAAAATGAAGCATGGCCAGCGCCGCGATTGCCAGATCGCGCGCGCGCCATTATGTTCTCGCTTCGTTCGACTTTCCGGAGAGAGTGATGGCCAAGCTGCAGCGCCGCTACACCTGCCAATTGTGCGGCAGCGTATCGACAAAGTGGCAGGGCCAATGCGTCGATTGCGGCGAATGGAACACGATGGTCGAGGAGGCTGGCGGCGGCGTGGTGACGCCGTTCGCGGCCAAGCATGATTTGCGCTCGGGCGGGCGCGCGATCGCGATCAGCGGGCTCGATGCCGACGTCGCTCTGCCCGATCGGCTGGTGACCGGAATGGCCGAGCTCGATCGCGCGCTCGGCGGCGGTCTGGTCGCGGGATCGGCGACGCTGATCGGGGGCGATCCCGGCGTCGGCAAATCGACTCTGCTGCTTCAGGCGGCGGCGCGGCTGGCGAAAGCAGGGTCGCGCGTCACCTATATATCGGGCGAGGAAGCCGCCGATCAGGTGCGCCTGCGCGCGCGCCGCATGGGGCTCGGCAACGCGCCGGTGCAACTTGCGACCGCAACTTCGGTGCGCGACATCCTCACCACGCTCGACAGCGGCGCTCCCCCCGCCTTGCTCGTGGTCGATTCGATCCAGACGATGCATTCGGACCTGATCGAGGGCGCGCCCGGCACGGTCAGCCAGGTGCGCGCGTCCGCCCACGAGCTGATCCGCTACGCCAAGGAGCGCGGCACCGCTTTGGTGCTGGTCGGCCATGTCACCAAGGACGGATCGATCGCGGGCCCGCGCGTGCTCGAACATATGGTCGACACCGTGCTCAGCTTCGAAGGCGAGCGCAGCCATCTCTACCGCATCTTGCGCGCGGTGAAGAATCGCTTCGGCGGCACGGACGAGATCGGCGTTTTCGCGATGGCGGAAAAAGGCCTGGAGGAGGTCGCGAACCCCTCGGCTCTGTTCCTCACCCAACGCGGCGACGAGATCAGCGGCGCGACCGTCTTTCCGGCGATGGAAGGCACCAGGCCTGTATTGGTCGAAATCCAGGCTTTGGTCGTACGCCTCGCCAGCGGCGCCACGCCGCGCCGCGCGGTGGTCGGTTGGGACAATGGCCGCCTCGCAATGGTGCTGGCGGTGCTGGAGGCGCGCTGCGGGCTCAGTTTCTCGACCTGCGAAGTCTATCTCAACGTCTCGGGCGGCTATCGCATCGCCGATCCGGGCGCGGATCTGGCGGTGGCGGCGGCGCTCATCTCCGCGCTCGCCGAACGTCCGATTCCGGCCGACACCGTAGCCTTCGGCGAGATCGCGCTCTCGGGCGAGGTGCGCGGCGTCGCGCACGCTCCGCTGCGGCTCAAGGAGGCCGCCAAGCTCGGTTTCGGCAAGGCGATGCTGCCGGCGGTGGCGCGGGATATTGGCGGCGGGCTGGCGTTCAGCGGGTTCGCGACGTTGGGGGCGTTGGTGGATCATTTGCTGGGGCGTTAGGATGGTTCGTCACGCTGGCCCCTTCGACAAGCCTACCCTGGAGCGCTTGACTGCCAATGCGGTTGCTGAGCCTCTCCAACGAGCCGGCATGACGGGGAGGAAGGCTCGACTTCGTGGCTGTCCCGGCATGCCGCTTATCGCCAACTTTTTAGAAGGTGCAGATTCGAACTTGATAAGCAGCACCTGAATGGCTGTATTTCATGCGGAACACTGCGCGATTTGTCAGGCGCTGCACCAGATAAGAAGGTATTACACATCTCGCCGCCGGCTGCGTGGCGCGTAAGACAGTGAAGCGGGCAATATCAGCAACGCCGAAAACGCAAACAGGCCAAGAACGATGAACGGTGCCGCAAAATCTGCGGTCCAAAACCCTTCGCCTTCGGCAATCGAATAACCGGGGTCGCCAGACACGATGCGAATAGGAATTGTGGATCCTATGGGGTGCTTTTGCATTATATCGCACCCGATAATACTACCTTTATAGTCTTTCCCAAGCCATGAATAAGAATATCTGACCGTGCATGTATTTTTAGAGTTGCGGCTATCCGAACGATAAACATGCGCAGAAACAGTTGTACCGTGATCAATGATTGCGGATCGCCGGAGATAGTTTCGAGCGCCGATTGGTGCCAGCACGAGCGAAACGAGGGCAGCGATTCCGAATTGCCATTTGAGGTCCCGGAGGTCGTTTATAGCGCGTCTCAATCCCCTCCGCTTCCAACCCAAGGTGTTTCTCGTGTAATCACGAAACTTGCGGGTGAGTGGGTGCAGGGCGCATGCCATCGCGAGCGAATTCCCCGCAATAGCCAGAACGATAAACAAACCAGCCGCTATTACAATTATTCCAAATCCGGATAGTTTATTGATCATCAAATAATCTGTATAAATTGTACCTATTAATGCGATCGAAAAGGTAAATACCTTCGCAACCTTGGAATATAAACTTATCCGATCTTCTGCGTCATAATACTCAGACTCCGAAATGCTAATCCTAATACTGCTGTGGGGCGGAGAAAACGAATACGAGTCCCCATCTTGCTGGATGAATTGCGATATTCTGTTCTCAAGAGGATCAGATATGTAGCTCATGCGTGCGCTCTCTCGCCCCTAAGCACGGTTATGTGGCTTTGACCTTATAAGCCGCTAACGCGTTGACCGACCATGCTCGTCTTTCTCGACTTCGAGGCCTCGTCGCTCGCGCGCCATTCCTACCCGATCGAGGTCGCCTGGGTGTTCGAGGACGGCGCCTCCGAAACGCACCTGATCCGACCCGCCCCCGGCTGGGACGATTGGGACGTGGCGGCCGAAGCGATCCATCACATCCCGCGCGAGCAACTGCTGCGCGACGGCATCGCGCACGACAAGGTCGCCCGTCACATGGTCGAGCAACTTGCCGGCCACGATCTGATCGCCAGCGCTCCCTCCTGGGACGGCAAATGGCTGAGCGCCCTGCTCCGCGCGGCGGACCTGCCGCGCCATACGCTGCGGCTGCGCGATACCGAAGACGCCCAGCGCGACACCGTCCGCGATATCCTGCGCGACCGCATTGCCGCCGGGCAGCTCGAACAGGCGATCGAAAAGCTCCGCACCACCGCGATCGAGGCTTTGCCGACGGTCGCTACCGCCCACCGCGCTTTGGCCGATGCCGAGGCCGAACGAGCGCGCTGGATGGCTATTCGTGATGCCGCAAAGCAATTTCCTGACACACAGCAGCAATAAAGCGCCGCAAAAATACGAAAAGTTGCTTCCATAATCGCCTTATTCCGCTAGGCCCCCGGCCCAGGGCACGATGACAGTGCCGAATATGGTGGAACAATTGGCGACCAAACTTGTAGCGATCGATATCGGTGGGACCCACGCTCGTTTTGCGATCGCGGAAGTGGAAAATGGTCGCGTCACGAACCTCGCGCCTGAGTCCACTTACAAGACTGCCGAGCATGCCAGCCTTCAGCTTGCGCTTGAGGCTTTCGCCCATGATCAGAAGGAACCCTTGCCGCGCAACGCCGCGGTGGCGATTGCCGGTCCGATCCATGGGGAGGTGCTCAAGCTCACCAACAATCCCTGGATCATCCGCCCCTCTTTGATCCCCGAAAAGCTGAACATGGACCGCTATACGTTGGTCAATGATTTCGGCGCGGTGGCGCATGCGGTAGCGCGGTGCGACAGTCAGCATCTGCGCCATCTGTGCGGGCCCGAGACCGACCTGCCCGCCAAAGGCGCGATCAGCGTGGTCGGGCCGGGCACCGGTCTCGGCGTCGCTTATGTGTTGCGTACCGCCGACGATTATCATGTGGGCGAGACCGAGGGCGGCCATATCGATTTTGCCCCGCTCGATCCGATCGAGGACAATATCCAGAAGCATCTGCGCAATCGCTTCCGCCGCGTCTCGGCCGAGCGCGTCGTGTCGGGGCCGGGCCTCAACAATATCTATGGCGCGCTCGCTATCCTCGAAGGTCGCACCGTCGCGCAGATCGACGACAAGACTTTGTGGACTGCGGCGATGGAGGGCAGCGACAGTCTGGCAGCCGCCGCGCTCGACCGCTTCTGTCTCTCTTTGGGCGCAGTGGCCGGCGACATCGCCCTGGCCCAGGGCGCGACCGGCGTGGTGATTGCGGGGGGCCTTGGTCTTCGCCTTGCCAATCATCTCCCGCGTTCGGGCTTCGCGCAGCGCTTCGTCGCCAAGGGCCGGTTCGAACGGATGATGTCGGACATCCCGGTCAAGCTGATCACGCACCCGCAGCCCGGCCTGTACGGCGCCGCCGCGGCCTTTGCGCACGAGCACAACGTCTGACATGCTGACGCTCACGCCGGACGATCGGGCAATGCTCGATGGGCTGGCGAAGCAGGGCGACGCGATCGTGGCGCGCGCTTGTCGCTGGTGCGCGATCAACAGCGGCAGCCGCAACCTCGCCGGCCTCGATGAGATGGCCGCGCCCCTGGTCGCGGCGATGGCCACGATCGGCCCCGTCCACAGCCTTCCGCTCGCCGACACGCAGGAGGTCGCCGCAGACGGCACGATCCGTGCGGTTTCGACCGGCGACGGGCTCCAGTTGCGCGTGCGGCCCGAGGCTCCGGTCCAGATCGCGCTGACCGGCCATTACGACACGGTCTACCCGGCCGATACGCGTTTCCGCCAGGTCGTGACGCGCGACGATGGTGCATTGCATGGGCCCGGCATCGCCGACATGAAGGGCGGCATCAGTGTGATGCTGGCCGCACTCGCCGCATTCGAGGCGCACCCGCTGGCCGTGCGGCTGGGCTATACCGTCCTGCTCTCGCCCGACGAGGAAACCGGATCGCTCGCCTCGGCGCCTTTGCTCGCCGAACTGGGCGCGTCCGCGCATATCGGCATGACCTACGAACCGGCGCTGGCCGACGGCACCTTGGTTTCGGCGCGCAAGGGCTCGGGCAATTTCCACGTTCGCATCACCGGGCGCGCCGCGCATGCGGGTCGCGACTTTGCGAGCGGGCGCAATGCCATCCTCGCCGCCGCGCGCATCGCGCAGGCGCTGGGCGCGCTCAACGGCCAACGCGAGGGCGTCACGCTCAACGTCGCGCGGATCGACGGCGGCGCGCCGCTCAACATGGTGCCTGACGTCGCGGTGCTGCGCTTCAACGCGCGCCTTCCCGACGAGCCGGCCGAAGCCTGGCTGATGCAGGGCATCGAAGAGGCCCTGGCCGAAGGGCGCGAGGACGGAATCCAGGCCGAATTGCACGGCGGCATCACGCGCAAGCCCAAGCCGTTCGTGCCCGCGCAGCAAGCCCTGTTCGAAGCGGTACGCGAAGCGGGCGCGCTGATCGGCCAGTCGCTCGCCTGGGCGCCCTCGGGTGGCGTATGCGAGGGCAATAACCTGTTCGCAGCGGGCCTGCCCGGAGTCGACACGCTCGGCGTGCGCGGCGGCGACATCCACAGCGAGCGCGAATTTGCCTGGGGCGAGAGCTTTGTGGAACGCGCGCAGCTTTCGGCGCTGATCCTCGCGAAGCTGGCGGAGGGATCGATCGACGGGCCTGGCCTGCGCCGCGCGCTGAACGGCGTGTAGATTGGGGTTCAGCTAAGCTGAACTGTGGCGGCAGCGAAGCTGCTCAAACCTGGGCCAATACCGGCGGAGAGTTTGGGGTCTCTCCGCCGGCTGGATCGGAGTCTTTAACCCCCCCGATCAAACCATCTGGCCGGTCGCGGCGCATGATACGGATAGTGACGGTAGCGAACCATTCATCGAAGGGTTAGGAGGTTGATATCTTTCGATAGTAGCAGGGCTCAAAATGGCTGATTTGCCGACCGGGCGGACCTTTGCCGCCTTCCTTTTCGACATGGACGGCACCCTGCTCGACAGCATCGCCTCGGCCAACCGCGCGTGGAGCCAATGGGCCGCGCGGCACGGCGTCGATTTCGAGGAGATGCGCAGGCATATGCACGGCATGCGCGCGATCGAGACGATCCGCCGCTGGGGCCCGCCCCATCTCGACGTCGAGGCCGAATATGAGGCGCTGACCATCGCCGAGATGGAGGACGTGGACGACATCACCGCGATCAGCGGCGCAGAGGCGTTCCTGGCTGCGCTGCCGGCCGATCGCTGGGCATTGGTGACCTCCGCCCCACGCAACCTCGCGCTCCGGCGGATCGAGGCCGCTGGGCTGCCCGTGCCGCCTTTGCTTGTCACCGCGGACGACGTCGAGAATGGCAAGCCCGCACCCGATTGCTTCCTGATGGCGGCGGAGCTCCTCGGCGTTGCGCCACAGGATTGCCTGGTGTGGGAAGATGCGCCTGCCGGCATCGCCGCGGCCGAAGCGGCAGGCATGGCCTGCATCGTGATCGGCGCGGCCCATGTCCATCCGATCGAGACGGATAATCCGGTGATTCCCGGCTACGATGCGCTCGAAGTGCTGATCGAGCCCGACAAGGGCCTGCAACTGGCGGTGGTGGCCTAACGATTACGACGGGGACTGGATTGCTTCGCCGCTGCGCGGAAGTTTGTCGTCATTGCGAGCGTAGCGAATCAATCCAGCCCTCGCGTCCGCAGGCAATCGCTACGGATAACGGACCGGCTGCGGCGGATCGGGCGGGAGCGGAATGAATTCCTGCTCGCCCGGTACCGCGGCGAAACGCTGCTCGCGCCAATCCGCCTTAGCCTGCTCGATCCGGTCGCCGCGGCTCGACACGAAATTCCAGTAGATGAAGCGCTGTTCCGGAAAAGGCTCGCCTCCGACCAGCACCAGCCGCGCGCCCTGCGCGCTCGCCAGAACGATCTCTGCATGCGGCTTCAGGATGACGAGTTCGCTCGGCCCGAAAGGCTGCCCATCGACCGTCACCTCGCCCGCAATCAGGTAAAAAGCGCGCTCGATCTGCTCCGACGGCACGCGATAGCGCGTGCCGGGCGGCATCGCGATCTCGGCATAGATCATCTCGGACAAGGTCTTCGCCGGCGCGGCGAGTCCGTCCATCCGCCCGACGATCTGGCGTACGCTCACCCCGTCTATCTCGCCTGAAGGAATGGCCGCGGCATCATGATGCTGGAAGCTCGGCGCGCTTTCCTCCTGATCGGCGGGCAGCGCCACCCACAGCTGGAGTCCGAACAATTTCGATCCGCCGTGGCGGGCCGCATCGGGGCTGCGCTCGCTATGCGTGATCCCCGCGCCCGCATTCATCCAGTTGAGTTCGCCGGGGCGGATCGGCTGGACCGAGCCCAGACTGTCGCGATGCATGATCTCGCCGTCGAACAGGTAGGTGACGGTGGCGAGACCGATATGCGGATGCGGGCGCACGTCGAGCCCCTGGCCGTCGCGCATCTCGACCGGGCCCATCTGATCGAAGAAGATGAACGGCCCCACCATCCGCCGCTGCGGCTGCGGCAGCGCGCGGCGCACGGTGAACCCATCACCCAGATCGCGCGATGGCGGGAGGATGACGAGATCGACATCATCGACGCCGCTATCCCGAATGGTCATTTACCACCCCATCCCCGTTCGTGCTGAGCTTGTCGAAGCACTGTACTTCCTTTCCCAGGGAAAAAGGACAGCCGTTCGACGAGCTCAGGGCGAACGGAGCAAGCTGTTACTTCGGGACCGTCGCGTTGGCCGAGCTGTCCGTGCTCGGCGGCGCCTTCAATATCTGCTGGGTATTCTGGCCCTTGTTGACCACGGTCGTGCCGTCGGCACCGGCTTCGGACCGAATGCCGGGCTGGGCTGCCGGACCTGCCGCCTGCAGCAAGGCGGCCTCGCCCTGGCTGACCGGATGCGGGCCGCCATACAGCGCGGCAAGCGCCTGGGTCGAGCTGTCCGCCTCCTGCGGGCGCGGCTGGCCGGGCTGCGGCGGCACCAACGCGAAATCGGGCGGCACGGTCAGCGGCGCGGCGCGGCCGACCGCGAATTCGTCGGGCGTGCCTTTGCGCGATGCGAAAACGCCGCCCTTGGGGCCGCTATGGCAGCCGGCGAGCATCAGCATCGCCAGCGGGGCCGCGACCAGAATACGCTTGATCATTCTATTCCTCCGAGGGGGCGGGCGTGTCGCGCGCGAAGACAGCGCGCAGCACGAGCAACGCAACGCCAATGCTAATCGCAGCATCGGCAATGTTGAAGACCAAAAAGGGCGACCATGCGCCGAAGTGAAGGTTGAGGAAGTCGGTCACATAGCCCAACCGCACGCGATCGAGGATATTTCCGAGCGCACCGCCCAGCACCAGCCCCAGCGCGATCCGATCGAATCGGCGCGCTTCGCGTGTCATCCATATCGCGACGAAGACCGCGATCCCCGCCGTAAATAGAGTCAACGCCCAACGCTGCGCATCGCTGTTCGCGACCAGCTTGCCCATCGATACGCCGTGATTGCCGACCCACAGCAAGCGGAAGATCGGCAATATCTCGACACTGTCGCGTTGCGGCAGCGCGAGCGGGCCGGTGACATACCATTTGCTGAACTGGTCGATCACGAAAACGAGCGCGGCGACCGCCCAGCCGACCTTAAGCCCTCTCCCCTCCTGAGGAGAGGGTTGGGAGAGGGGAAGTCGATCGCCCGCGGGCGCGCCGCTTTGGTCACGCCCCCTCTCCCCAACCCTTTCCGCTGAAGGTGAGAGGGGGTTTTGCTCGCTCTTACTCACCGACAACACTTTCGCACCGTCCGCACAGGTCGCCATCTTCCACGACCTCGGGCAGCAGCCGCCAGCAGCGGCCGCATTTGTGATACTCCGAACGATGCACCACCGCGACCGGGCCATGCGCGACCGTGTCGATCTCCGCTTCGGACACGATCAGCAGTTCCGCCAGTTCCGCCGACGTCACGTTGGGCACACGCCCGTCAGGCAGCCCGATCGCGACCTTGGCCTCCAGGCTCGATCCGATCACCTTGTCGCGGCGCTTGGGCTCGATCTCGGCGCTGACCACCTGTCGCAGCGACCGCAGTTCGTCCCATTGCGCCGCCAGCCGCTCGTCCGCCCAGCCCGCATCGACCTCGGGCCATTCGAGCAAATGCACCGACCCGGCATCCGGGAAACGCGTCCCCCACACTTCCTCGGCGGTGAAGCACAGGATCGGCGCCGCGTAACGCACCAGCGCATGGAACAGCGTGTCGAGCACGGTGCGATAGGCGCGGCGCTTCGGATCGGAAGGCGCATCGCAATAAAGCGAATCCTTGCGGATATCGAAGAAGAAGGCCGACAGATCGTTGTTGCAGAAATCGCTCAGCGCGCGCGCATAGCGGTTGAACTCGAACGCCTCGACCGCCGACTTGAGCTCGCCATCTAGCTTGCTCAGCAGATGCAGCACGTACCGCTCAAGGTCCGGCATATCCGCCGCCTTGACCGTCTCGCTCGCGTCGAACCCGTCGAGCGCACCGAGCAGGTAGCGGAACGTGTTGCGGAGCTTGCGATAGGCGTCCGAGGTGCCGGCGAGGATCTCCTTGCCGATCCGCACATCCTCGAAATAGTCGGTGCTCGCGACCCACAGGCGCAAAATATCCGCCCCGCTCTCGGGAATGATCTTGAGCGGATCGACGACATTGCCCTGGCTCTTGGACATCTTGCGGCCCTGCCCGTCGAGCGCGAAGCCGTGCGTCAACACCGCCTTATAGGGTGCCCGGCCGCGCGTGCCGCAGCTTTCCAGCAGCGACGACTGGAACCAGCCGCGATGCTGGTCCGACCCTTCGAGATAGAGGTCCGCCCGCGTCCCCTCGCCGTACCGCGCCTCGACCGTGAAGGCATGGGTCGAGCCTGAATCGAACCAGACGTCGAGAATGTCCTTCTGCGGCTCATACTCCGCAGCATCGTAATCCGGCCCGAGTAACGCCTGATGGTCCGCCCCGAACCAAGCATCCGCGCCGCCCTTTTCGAACGCATCGATGATCCGCGCATTCACCGCCGGATCGCGCAGATAATCGCCGCTCGTCTTGTGGACATACAGCGCGATCGGTACGCCCCACGCGCGCTGGCGCGAAATCACCCAATCTGGGCGCCCCTCGACCATCGCGTGGATCCGATTGAGCCCCTTCTCCGGCACAAACCGCGTCCGCTGGATCGCGTCGAGCGCGAGTTCACGGAGCGTGGCGCCATTGGAACCCCGTTCGCCCTGAGCTTGTCGAAGGGCTGCACTTCCTTCTTCAGAAAAGGACAGGGCTTCGACAAGCTCAGCCCGAACGGCGTTGGGGTTCAGCCCCTCCTCCACCGCATCGATCTCCGCCGCGATCGGCTTATCCATCGCGATGAACCATTGCGGCGTCGCGCGGAAGATCACCTTGGCCTTCGACCGCCAGCTATGCGGGTAAGAGTGCGCATAATCCGCGCTCGCCGCCAGCAACGCGCCCGCCTCGCGCAGATCGCTGCAGATCGGGCCGTCGGGCGCGTTGAACTTGGGGTTGATCACGCTCCCCAGCCCGCCCAGCCACGGCCAGTCGGCGCGATACTTGCCGTCGCCCTCGACCGCGAACACCGGATCGATCCCGTGCGCCTTGCACAGCAGGAAATCGTCCTCGCCATGGTCGGGAGACATATGGACGAGGCCCGTACCGCTGTCGGTCGTGACAAAATCGCCCGGCAGCATCGGCCGCGGCTTGGCGAAGAAGCCGCCAAGCTTATGCATCGGGTGGCGGACGATCGTTCCGGCGAGCTCGGAGCCCCGAAAGCGCTGCCCCTCGGTAAAGGCCAGTGTTCCTAGAGAGTCGAAATTTCGCTGAAAGCGCTGACGAACGGCATCAACGAGTTCGGAAGCGATGACAAATCGCTGATTAATCCATTTATAGAATAGCGGGCTGATTTCCGGCCCCGTTCGCCCCACCGCAATTACTTCACACACTACGTATTCGACATCCGGCCCATAAGCCAAAGCCTGGTTGACCGGGATCGTCCACGGGGTGGTCGTCCAGATCACCGCATGCGCGCCGACCAACTCCGGGATCGGGCTCTCGACAATCTCGAACGCCACATCGATCTGCGTCGAGACGATATCCTCATACTCGACCTCGGCCTCGGCCAAGGCGGTCTTCTCGACCGGCGACCACATCACCGGCTTGGCGCCGCGATAGAGCTGGCCCGTCTCGGCAAACTTCAACAATTCGCCCGCGATCACCGCTTCGGACGCGTAATTCATGGTGAGATAGGGATTGTCCCACTCGCCCATCACGCCCAGCCGCTCGAATTGCTCGCGCTGCACCGCGACCCATTTGGCGGCATAAGCGCGGCATTCGGCGCGGAACTGGTCGACCGGCACCTCGTCCTTATTCTGCTTCTTGGCGCGATAGGCTTCCTCGACCTTCCACTCGATCGGCAGGCCGTGGCAGTCCCAGCCCGGCACGTAAGGCGCATCCTTGCCGAGCAAGGATTGGGTGCGGACGACGATGTCCTTCAGCACCTTGTTCATCGCATGGCCCATATGGATGTCGCCATTGGCGTAAGGCGGGCCGTCGTGCAGGATGAAGCGCGCACGCCCGGCGCGCTTATCGCGCAGCTGCTGGTACAGGTTGTCGCCCAGCCATTTGGCCAAGATCGCCGGTTCCTTGGCGGCAAGGCCCGCCTTCATCGGGAAGTCGGTCTTCGGCAGGAAGACGGTGTCGCGATAGTCGCGTTTCTCGGGAGAGTCAGACATGTCGGGGTGGCGCTCTAACGAATGAATCCGTCATGCTGAACTTGTTTCAGCATCCACTGCGCAACAAAACACCGACGGTGCGGCACTCGCGATGGGCCCCGAACCGGGTTTCAGGGTGACGTATGGGCATGTAGGCGGCGCTTCGCTTCCTCGCAATCGGCGGCCATCTGCGCCTTGAGCGCGTCCAGACTGCCGAACCGCGCCTCGCCACGCAGATAGGAAATCAACTCCACCTCGATCGCGCGGCCGTACAGATCGCCGTCGAAGTCGAAGAAATAGGGCTCGAGCAGCTCCTTGGGCGGGTCGAAGCTCGGCCGGATGCCGAGATTGGCGACGCCATACACCACGCGCCCGTCGCCCAGCCGCGCGCGCACCGCATAGATGCCGTAGCGCGGGCGCAGATAATCCCCCATCTCGATATTGGCGGTGGGGTAGCCAAGCTCGCGCCCGCGTTTGTCGCCATGCACCACCTCGCCCGCAATCGCGAACGGCCGGGTCAGCAGCCGGGTCGCCGTATCGCAATCGCCCTCGGCCAACGCCGCGCGGATCCGGCTCGAGGAAATCACACCCTCCGCGTCAGTCACCGGCGCCACGGTCTCGGCGCTGAGCCCATGCTTGCGTCCCAGCTCGGCCAGCATCTGGACATTGCCCGCCCGCGCCTTGCCGAAGGTGAAATCCTCGCCCGTTACCACGCCTGCCGCCTCGAAACAGCCCACCAGCTCGTCCGCGACAAAGGATTCGGGTGCAAGCGCCGCCAGCACCGCATCGAAGCGCAGCACCAGCGTCCCGTCCGCACCGGCCTCGGCAAACAGGCGTGCGCGCTGTTCCAGCGTGGTCAGCCGGAAATGCGCGGCGTCGGGGCGGAAATAGACCGCCGGATGCGGATCGAAGGTCGCGACCAACGCCGAACGCCCTTCGGCGCGCGCACGTTCGACCGCGCGTCCGACCACCGCCTGATGGCCGCGATGGAAGCCGTCGAAATTGCCGAGCGCGATCACCGCACCGCGCAGATGGGGCGGCAGCGGCGCACCGCTGGAAAAGAGCGTCATGATGGGCTGCGCTATAGAAAAGCGGGGAGCCCCTGTCTCCCCCCTCCCGTTTTCGATCCCGTCAGCCCGATTTGCGTACTGATATGGACAGTTTTTTGCTTTTTCTGCGCGTTTGGAGGGCGTAAATCCGCGTCGCCCTTAGGGAAAGGACGAAGCCATGCATGTTCGTCTCGCCACCGTTGCCGTGCTTAGCCTCGCTTTGATCGGCGCGCCCGCTGGAGCGCTGAAGGTCAAGAAGAGGGACGAAAGCTGGGGCAAGCCCGGCGTCACCTTCGCCCAATATCGCGCCGATGCGCTCGAATGCGCCAATATGACCTATGGCGCCCCGATCGCGCTCCATCCCCTTCCCCCTATGGGGGCCGGGTGGGGTGTCTTTGTACCGATCGACCTCGCCTCCAAACTGACGCCCGGAACGACCCAGATTTACACGACTACTTTGGTCGAAGGGGTCAAACACGCGGCGTGGATGGACGTAAGCGAGCAATTGCAGGTCGTGCTTGACCAATGCTTGGTCGAGAAAGGCTATAGCCGTTTCCGCCTGACGGCCGGCCAGATGGATCGGTTGAATCACCTCAAGCGGACGTCGCCCGAGCGGCAACAATATCTCTATCAGCTCGGATCAGATCGCGACGTCGTGACCACGCAAAAACTCTAGAGTCGGGTTCAGCTGAGCTGAACCGTGGCGGCACCGGCCCGCACCCCCACCCGGCCTCCCATAGAATACCTGTTGGGAGGCCGGGTGGGGGTGCGGCCCGGTGCCGCTTCAGCGAAGCTGAATCAATCTCTAGCGCCGCTCCAGCGTCACGAAGGAATAAGCCGGGGCGTCGCCCTCGGCCGGATACCATTGCCGGTTCGTCTCGCGCCAGATCGTCGGATCCGGCGCGGGCACGATCGCGTCGCCCGCGACTTCGGCATGAACCTCGGTCAGCTCGATCTTGTCGGCCCAGTCGAGGAACAGGTCGAAAATTTCCGCCCCGCCGATCACTGATACAGCCTCCTCATCCACCAGCCCGAGCGCGCCGGCCAGGTCGTGCGCCACCTCGGCACCGGCCGCCGACCAGCCCAAATCGCGCGTCAGCACGATATGGCGGCGACCGGGCAGCAGGCCGGGCAGGCTCTCGAAGGTGCGCCGGCCCATGATCATCGGCTTGCCGCTGGTGATTTCCTTGAAGTGCTTCAGGTCGGCGGGAAGGTGCCACGGCAGGGCATTATCCCGTCCGATCACACCATTGTCGGCGCGGGCCAGCACCAGCACGATCTCGGTCTTGTTCATTTTGGCGGAGTACAGGCTCCGCGCCCTTCACGCGAGAGGCGGATGAGGGTAGATTCACGGTCAATGGCCGCGCTCGACCCGGATCTGCTGCTGCGCGCTTACTCCGTCGGGGTATTCCCGATGGCGAGCACGCGCGACGCGGACGACGTCTTCTGGGTCGAGCCCAAGAAACGCGGCGTGCTGCCGCTCGACGCTTTCCATCTTTCGCACTCGCTCGCCAAGACGATCCGGTCGGATCGCTATACGGTCACGGTGGATCGCGCCTTCGGGGACATCGTCTCGCATTGCGCGGAAGCGACCGCGCGTCGTCCGGACACATGGATCAACCCCGATATCGAGGTCGCCTATGCCGAATTGCACCGGCGCGGCTATGCGCATTCGGTCGAAACCTGGGCCGGAGACGAGCTGGTCGGCGGGCTCTATGGCGTGCGGCTGGGCGCCGCCTTCTTTGGTGAGAGCATGTTCAGCCGCGCGCGAGACGCATCCAAGGTCGCGCTCGCCCACCTCGTCGCGCGGCTCAAGGTCGGCGGATTCAGGCTGCTCGACTGCCAGTTCCTGACCGATCATCTCGCCTCGCTCGGGACGATCGAGGTCGGGCGCGATGCCTATGTCGCGTTGTTGGATTCGGCGCTCGGCTTGGGCTCCGCCGCCGTCCCCGGCGCGGCCTCGCCACCCGCCGATTTCTTCGCGATCGACCGCGGCGCGGCACCCGACGATGTCGCCGCCACCGTCGCCGGTCCGATATCCGGATGGCGCATCGTGCAGCTCTTGGGCCAGACGTCGTAGAGCGGATCCTCGACCACGTTCAGCGACGGGCTCTCCTTATAGAGCCAGCCCGAGAAAATGCGGTGCCAATTGCCGTCGGGTGCGCGCTTGTCCGCCTGAACGAAGGCGCCGGTGAGCTGTTCGGATTCCCAGTCTGCGGTCGTCTCGCACGCGCGTAGCCGGATCACCAGATCGCCCCAGCGCACCCCCTGGCCCGGATGCAGGGTGGCGTCGCGCGACAGGCCGTTGCGCTTGTTGAGCATGCCGATCACCGCAACGCGCTCGCCCATTGGCGTTTCGCTGGTCACGGGCGGCGGGGTCGGCGCGGACTTTTTGGCAGGCGCCGCGGCAGGCGCGGCGTCCGCGCTATTGCCTTGTTCGAGATCGGGGGAGAGCGCCGCGCCCGGATCGGGCGTCGCCTGTTCGGTCTGCGAGACCGCAGTCCACGCGATCGCGCCCGCTGCCGCCAGACCCAGCGCCAGCATGCCGGCGCGGCGCGGCGTCATGGCTTGGGCGCGGCCGCACCGCCAGATGGGGCGCCTGATGCGGTCGAAGCGTCCCCCGCCGCAGGCGTGCTGGGCTTGTTGATGAACTGGCCGATCAGCGCCATCAGGTCCATCGAACCCTGCGTGTCCGTGATCGTGTCGCCGGTCTTGAGCGGGGTCGGGCTGCCCCCTGGATTCATCGCGATGAAGGTCGAGCCGAGCAAGCCTTCGGAGGTAATCGACGCGCTGGTATCCGCCGGCAATTTCGCGGTCGGATCGAGCGCGATATCGACCTTGACCTGATAGCTTTGCGGATCGAGCGACAAATGCGTCACGCTGCCGATCTTGAGGCCCGCCACGCGCACATCGGTGCCCGCGGTCACGCCGCTCGCATTGGGGAAGATCGCGCTGATGTGGGTCGAGCCCGATTTCTCGCCGCCGCCGGTGCGGTCCCAGGCGAAGATCACGAACCAGACCGCCAGGATCACCACCAACAGCCCGACGATCGCCTCGCCGATATTTTCGCGGAAGAGCGCTTTCATCGGATCAGTTCGGGCTCCACGCCTCGTAATCGCCGGTCGCCGCCGCACGATTGCCGCCGCGTTCCAGCGCGCCGACCGGGCGGAAGGCCGCGGCAGTGCCGGTCAGGTTGGGCACCGGATCCTTGACCCAGGCGCGCGGCGCCGGAAGATCGGCCGGAATCACGTCGGTCTGATGATGCAGCCAGCCGAACCATTCGGGCGGCACCCGGCTCGCGTCATTCGCACCCGAATAGATCACCCAGCGGCGCGTGCGGCCGGCAAGCGCCTTCTTCGATTCGAAATAGGCGTTGCCCAAGCCGTCGGTGCCGACCTTGCCGCCGTTGCGCCAGCTGAACAGGCGGGTGCCGATCGTGGCGCCTTCCCACCAGGTGAAGATGCTCTTCAGAAAAGCCATGATGCGCGCTTAGCCGCGAAGGCTGCGCCCGGCAACCGTGGATGCGGCGGGAAACGATCGGCGCGCCGGAAACTGGAATAGACGGAAAGCCCTATGCTACGGCGCGGTCATGCATCGCCTGTTTCGCCTTCTGATCCTGTTTCTCGCAACGCCCGCCTTCGCTGCCGCTCCGATCGAGCAGGCGCGCATCCTCCACGTCTACCCGCACGACCGCACCGCCTTCACTGAAGGACTGCTGATCCGCGACGGCTGGCTCTACGAAAGCACCGGCTTCGAAAATCACAGCTTCATCCGCAAGTCGGTCCTCGCCACAGGCAAGGTGATGCAGAGCATCGCCATCCCCCCCCAATATTTCGGCGAGGGAATCGTCGATTGGGGCGACACCCTGCGCAGCTTCGTATGGCATGGCGAGAAGGGCTTCATCTGGAACCTGAAGACGCTCCGCCAGATCGGGTCCTGGACCTACAGCGGCGAGGGCTGGGCGATGACCCGCGACGACCGCAACATAATCATGTCGGATGGAACGCCCACGCTCCGCTTTCTCGATCCCAGGACGATGCGGGTCTCACGCCGCCTGACCGTCACCCTCAACGGCCAGCCGCTCGCACTGATCAACGAGCTCGAATATGTGCATGGCGAGATATTGGCGAATATCTGGCAGACGTCCCTGATCGCCCGCATCGATCCGCACAGCGGCCATGTGAAAGGCCTGATCGACGTCAACGCGCTCTGGGTCAAAGCCGGCACGTCCGATCCGGGCGCCGTTCCCAACGGCATCGCCTACGACAAACAGGCGAACCGGCTCTACGTGACCGGAAAAAACTGGCCGTATCTGTTCGAAATTCAGCCGCCTGCGGTCCGATAACCGCGGCGGCCGGGAATCGGCGCGCCGGCTTACGCGCCTGTTTAGTTAATCGCCTCGATCACCACCGCGAGCGGCCCCTTGCGGCCGTCGGCGATGCGCGCCTGAAGTGGCTGATCGGGCTCCAGCCCGACAAGCCCGGCACGGCGAACCGTCTCCATATGGATGAAGATGTCGATCCCGCCCGCCTGGCGAACGACGAAGCCATAGCCTTTGAGCTGGTTGAACCACTTGACGCGCACCGGCTCGAACGGGCCGGCATCTTCCTCAAGCTGGGTCGGATCGACGCGGTCGGCATTGCGGCGTGCGATCAGATCGGCGTCGGGGCCGGTTGCGGTCGACAGATCGAAGCTGACCACGCGATGCGCCTGCAGCCCGCGGTCGCGCGCGACCACTTCGCACACCACGCGCGTGCCCTCGGGCAGAGTCCGGCGATTATGATCGCGCAGAACCGAAAAATGGAGAAGAATATCGCCTTCGCCATTGTCCCCGATAATGAATCCGAAGCCGCGCGTGGCGTCAAACCACTTCACGCTTCCGGTGGCGACGACCGCGGCAAGCACATCAGCGGCATCGCGTGCCCCCGTTGCCAGCCCCTCCCCCTCGATGCCATCACTTGTGGCAAGCATCGCCACTTCGGCACTCTTCATTTTCTGCAACCCTAAGTACGAATGGTCCAAACTACCATTTTTATGCAATTTCGGAAGACCAAAACGATAGCCGGCCAACTTTTGTTCATGTCCGGTCGAGCGACGCCCCCGCCTCGGCAAAGGCGACAAGCCGCGCAATATCAGGCGGATGGCCTGCGCGCAGCATCGCCGCGAAATGCCGACGGCGCAGATCCGGCTCGATCGATTCGCCTCCGAAAGGACCGATATGCTTGCGCCGCGCGAAAGCCAGCGCCGCATCCAGCGCGCCTTCGCGTGCGGCCTCGCGCACCGGGGCCGCGGTTTCCGAATCGATACCGGCCCCACGCAGCGCCGCCGCGACTCGCTGCGCGCCATAGCCGCGCCGCATCAAAGCGGCGCCCCGCGCCTCCGCGAACACCGCATCGTCGACATAACCAAGCTCGGCGCAACGCTCGATGATCGCATCCAGAGGAGCGTCTTCTTCCCCTTCCCAGCCCCGTTCGGATAGCTTGCGGGCGAGATAGGTTCGCAATTTGTGACGTGTCGTCGCATATTTCCCGAGATAGGTGAGCGCGAGCCCGTTAAGGGCTACCAGGTCGAGCGGTTGGAGGGCGCGGCCCGAAGACCCGAATTTGCGGCGTGACATGCGCCATCTTTGTGCCACAGTCGGGCCGGAATTTGAACGCGGCCCGTCGCTTACGTATAAACGCTATTTTAGCCCATTCTGTGGGCGCGTGATAAGGAGACGTTCGAGGGTGCAGACGGCCGGTACGGAGACGAATTGGACGCCTACCCCGAGCGATGATGCCCGTCCCCGGCGCTTCGCGGACTTCGCCACGCTTGGCGAGGCGCTCGATTATGCCGCGGGCGGCACGCGTGGATTGAATTTCCACGATCCGCGCGGGAATCTCATTCGCGCTTATCCTTTCGCCGAATTGCGCGCCGACGCGCTTGGCGTCGCCCGCCGGCTGATCGGCCGCGGGATCGAACCCGGCGCCCGGATCGCGATGCTGGCCGAGACCGGCCCCGATTTCGCTGCGGCTTTCTTCGGCGCGATCTATGCCGGGATTTGGCCGGTGCCGCTTCCGCTACCGACCTCGTTCGGCGGCAAGGACGCTTATATCGACCAGCTCGCGGTGCAGTTGGCGAGTTCCGATCCGATCCTACTCCTCTATCCGGAGGAGCTGGAAACGATGGCGGAGGCTGCGGCCGAGGCGCGCGGCGTGAAGGCGCTGAGCTATGAGAAGCTTGCCGAGGCCCAAGCGCCCGCGATCGACCTGCCCCAATCCGATGCCGACGCGATCGCCTATCTGCAATATTCGAGCGGCTCGACCCGTTTCCCGCACGGCGTCGCGATCACACACCGTGCGCTTATGTCCAACCTTGCCGCGCATTCGATCGGCATGCATGTCCAGACCGGCGACCGCTGCATCTCGTGGCTGCCCTGGTATCACGACATGGGCCTGGTCGGCTGCCTGCTCTCGCCGGTCGCGAACCAGGTTTCGACCGATTATCTCAAGACCGAGGATTTCGCGCGGCGTCCGCTCGCGTGGCTCGACCTGATCAGCCGCAATCCCGGCACCACCCTCTCTTACTCGCCTACGTTCGGCTACGATATCTGCGCACGCCGCATGTCGAGCCAGACCAAGGCAAGCGAGCGCTTCGACCTCAGCCGCTGGCGGGTCGCGGGCAATGGTGCGGACATGATCCGCCCCGACGTGATGCAGGCGTTCGTCGATGCCTTTGCCGAGGCCGGCTTCGACGCCAAGGCATTCCTTCCTTCCTACGGCCTCGCCGAGGCGACGCTCGCGGTATCGATCATGCCGCCGGGCGAGGGCATCCAGGTCGAATTGGTCGCCGAGACCGAGCTTTCAGGCGGCGGATCGGCGACGGTCGGACGTCCGCAGCGCTATCGCGCTGTCGTCAATTGCGGCGTCCCAGCGCGCGAGATGGAAATCCAAATCCGCGACGAAGACGGCAATCCGCTGCCCGACCGCGCGATCGGCAAGGTCTGGTGTCGCGGGCCATCGGTAATGGTCGGCTATTTCCGCGACCAGGAAGCGACCGACGCCTGCCTGGTCGAAGGCTGGCTGGATACGGGCGACATGGGCTACATGTCGGGTGGCTATATCTACATCGTCGGCCGCGCCAAGGACATGATCATCATCAACGGGCGCAACCACTGGCCGCAGGATATCGAGTGGGCGGTGGAGCAGCTTCCCGGCTTCAAGGCGGGCGATATCGCCGCTTTCGCCATCACCACGCCGGGCGGCGAAGAGACGCCGGCGGTTCTGGTCCAGTGCCGCACCACCGATCCGGGCGAACGGGCCCGCCTGCGCGAGGAAATCCGCGAACGCGTGCGCGCCATCACCGGCATGAATTGCGTGGTCGAACTGGTGCCGCCCAAAACGCTTCCGCGCACCAGCTCGGGCAAGCTCAGCCGCTCAAAGGCGCGCAACCTCTATCTGTCGGGTGAGATCGAGCTGTACGACCTGGCGGCGTAAGGGGTCATCCGGCTCTTTCAACCGCCGTCGTCATGCTGAACTTGTTTCAGCATCCACCCGCCAACCGCACCTTCATCGTCTTTGACGCGGTGGGCCCTGAAACAAGCTCAGGGTGACGATGGCTTTTCCTGGCGCGCGATCCGACCAACGCGAACCCCACCAGCATCAGCATCCAGCCAGCCGGCTCGGGCACCGGCAGCGCCGGCGGCGGCAGCGGATCATTGCCCGCGCCGAGCGTGATGTCGTCCCACACCACGCCGCCGGCCATGCCTCCGAAGACGAGCGAGCGGGCGTTGGTCACGAAACCCAATCCGCCCGGCCCGAACGTGCAGAGCGTCGCCGAATAAGCCGCGCAGCCGGTCGCATTCGCGAACAGGGGCAGATTGGCCAACTGCGTGCCGGTACCGCCGACGCCGTCATAGGCCTTGATGAAGGCCACGCCCGAAGCGATCGCATAACGGAAGCCGACCGCGCCGGTATAAGCGGTCGAGAAATCCATGATCGCAACACCGTTCGATGCGAGGCCCAGCGCGCCCTTGCGCGACGTCGGCACGAGCCCCCCGGTCGAGGCGTTCGAGCAGATGATCGTCATGCTGTTCAGGCAGACGGCAACCGCATTGCTGCTGAAACTGATCCCGTAATTGACGCCGCCGGTGCCCGCGCTGCTCAGCCCGCCATCATAGAAGTTGAGGATCTGGGCCGAACCTGACGGATATGTCGCGTTGACGACCTCGAAGCCCAGAATGTCCGCCGCGCCGGCCGGCACGGACAGGATGAACGCTGCGAGTGCGGCCGATACGATACGCATAATCCTCTCCCCCACGAGACGCTGGCGCGCGGTTCCCAGGCGCACGCAGGCCTCGTCCGTCAGAGTTATATCCGATTCGGGACAATCTGTCGCGCTTTCATCCATCTTGCCAGCAAAAGCCGGGCTGACGGCCAAGGACTATCGGCCCGGGTCGCTGTCGCGCGCCTGCTGCTTCTCCAGTTCGCGCTGGTGCTTGGCGTCTTTCTTCGCCTGCTTACGCTCGCGCTCCTCTTCCTTGCGGTCGCGCCGGCCGCGATTGCGATCCGCCTCGGCTTGGCTGGTCGTCATCTTGTCGACGCCCCAGCTCGCCGCGCGCACCGGCGCGGTCACGATATGCGCCGCGGTCGAGACGCAGCCCGCAAGTGGCAGGACCAGAGCCAGGGCCAGGAGGCGCTTCATCCGCGATATCTTTCAAAGCTTTAGAGATGAGGCCGCTATGGCAGAAGCGGGCTTAACCCCATCTTACTCCCGCACATCGCCAGCCCGCCCCGCTCGGTCACCGATCGAGGAGAATGCCGACGATGTGCAGTTCCGCAATGCCAGCCGGGGCGTCGCGTGGCGCGGTGACGCGGATGCGGAGAGGCCCACCCTTCATCGGGACTGTCCTGATCTCGCGCTCGCGGCGCTCGTCCGCTCCTGCCGCCTGTTCCGCGACCCAGTGCCAGGCACCGTCGTCGCCCCTGACTTCAGCGACGAAGCCGTAGCCCCCCGCGCTTGGGAAGGTGATCTGGAGCCCCCGATACTCCAGGATCCGCTCCGGATTGATCAGGAGCCATGGTTGTTCATCCCCCGGCGCGGCCTGCCAGAACGTGGCCGCGTTGCCGTCATTTGCCAGTCGCGACGAATGGCCCGGCGCGGTGGAGCTCGCATCGGTCGGGTTGTTCGTTCCGAACTGCTGTTCGATACCTCCGCCCGTCTGCGCCTCGAACGCGTGATAGGGCCGCGCCTGCGCCAGCGGCGTGACACCCGCGACGAACCGGGGCCCGTCGACCGTCCGGATCTGGATCACCCCGTCGCGCAGACCGGGCGAGGTCGCGCGGATCTGGCTGACACCTGCCTGCCAGCTCCGCATCGCGATCGCCGCCTGGCCGTCCCGCACCGGAATGTCGCTACCGGCGGCGAAATCGATCGATCGCCCCGTCGGCAGCTCGCCCGGGCCGGATTCGATCGTCAGCCGCACTGGCGGGCTGTTGCTGATCGGCCGTCCGGCGGCGTCGAGCACCGTCACGACCAATTGCACATCGTCGGTGCCGTCCGCGTGGCGGATGATCGGCGCGCTGGACGTCAGTCGCAACGCGGCGGGCTCGCCCGGCTGCGGCCATTCCGGCGGCGCAATGCCGCGATAGGCGTTGCGATACCAATACCAGGATTTCTTCGGCAGCCGCGCATAGTCGACGATCCCGAGCGAACCGAAAACCCGCCCGGCGATCGAGCCATGCTCGAACCCCGCCCAGATGACCTCACCCGACCGCCACGGCAGGCGCCAGCTGGCCGGATCGCCCGGCTTCGCGCCCGGCGTCTGCTCGAGCTCGCCCCAATCGGGTGCATAGCTTGCGTGATTATCGCTGGTGGTGGAGCCATATTCCGACGCGAAATTCGGAATTCCGGGATTGGGAAATAGCCCGGCGCCATCGCCATTATAGGCGGCAATGTCGCCCAGCTTGTCGATCTCGCCGCGTTGCGCGCCGTCGATCGACGCGGGCCGAGTCGGATCGAGCTGGTGCGTGAGCGCGACCTCTTCCTTCAGCAGCCGGCGCACCTCCGGCAGCGTCCCCCGCGCCGTGAAGAAGACCTCGTTGTCCATCCCCCACACCACGATCGAGGGGTGGTTGCGATTGATCCGGATCATCTCCGCCAACTGCTGCAGCACGCTCGCGTCGAATGCCGCGCGTTGCGACGGATCGGTCGGGTAAGCCGATCCGCCCCACGGATTCTTGAAGCTTCCCGTCCCCCAGAAAGGCGCTTCCGACAGGAAAAGCAGCCCGATCCGGTCGGTCTCCTCGGCGAAATGCGGGTCATGCGGATAATGCGATCCACGGATGAAATCGAAGCCCGCGTCCTTGATGCGCTGGACGTCGCGCTCGATCGCTTTGTTGGTGACGGCATCGCCCCAGCCGGCCTGATCCTGATGGACGTTCGCACCGCGGAAATAACGGTGTCGGCCGTTGAGGAAGAAACCCTTGTCGGCGGTCCACTTGAACCAGCGGAAGCCGAATTCGGTCTGGAACCGATCGCGCTCGCGTCCGTCGACGATCAAGCTGGTGACCGCGCGATAAAGGTTGGGCGTCTCGGGGCTCCACAGATGCGGCCGCGCGATCGGCGCGGATCGCTGCGTCGCAAATTCGGTGCCGCCCGGCCCCACCGCGATGACACGATCGGGCAGGAGCGTGACGAAACGCCCGTTCGCATCCTCGATCCGCGTTCGCACCCTGATCGTCGTCGCGGTCCGCCCTTCGTTGCGGATTTCGGTTTCCGCCGCGACCCTGCCCGACGCCGCCGAAAGCTCCGGCGTGGTGAGGCGCGTGCCCGTCCAGGCGACATGGACCGCATCGGTCGCGACCAGGCGCACGTCGCGATAGATGCCACCGCTGAAGACATGCTCGCCCGCGCGCGGTGCGAGTACGGGATCCCAGACATTGTTCACGCGCACCGCGACCAGATTGCGCCCCGACTTCACCGCGTCGGTGATGTCGACCGGAAAGCCGGTATAGCCGCCACGATGGTGGCCGACGGCCTTGCCGTTGACGAACACCTCCGCGTCCTGGAACGCGCCTTCGAATTCCAGCGACAGCCTGCGTCCGCGCGGCAACGCCGGCAGCACGAAGCTTTTGCGGTACCAGCCATAGCCCGCATAGAAATGGGCCGACTGAAAATAGGGTATGCTGAAACTGTGCGGCAGCCCGACCCGCTCCCAGCTGCTATCGTCGAAATCGGCGCGGCTGGCGTCGGCATAATCGCCCAGCTTGAAGCGCCAATCCGCATTGAAGATCGTCGCGACCCGGCCAGGTGTGGCCACGCCGGCAGCCTTTTGGCGGGGAGCGGAAGATACGGCGGCAGTGGCTTGGGCGGGCGGCCCGAACAAGGCCGCGAGCGCGAGCAGCGAGAACCATGCCCGGCGCGTCGCGAGAACCCTCCCAAGATTGGTCTGACGCACCGACTCTCTCTCCCGAGCTTATCTATGGTTTGTTGTTCCGCGCATGCAGTCAAAGCGGGGCACGATCAAGCAACCGTAAGCGTGGGCGGCGCCATTGCCGAGGGCGAGATCGACCAGCTGACGCTTTCCGCTTCGCCTGGCAATCGTGCCAGATTGAGCTTGCGTTTCGCACGGCTGCTTGTTTGGGACTGGCGTCATTCGGGCGATTGGTTTGAAGGGGAAATTGGCTTGGTGAAACGTCTGTTTGCGATCGCGATGACGCTCGCCCTTTACGGATGTGCTTCCGTGCCCGACGCCGCGGCCGGGAGGTCCAGATTCCTGATTTCCTACTTCTATGGGGAGGACGCCGGGGCCCGGCTCGCGTTGAGCAATGACGGCATTCACTGGAAGCCGATCAATGGCGGGGCGCCGGTGATCCGGCCGCGTCCCGGCGACATTGTCCGCGACCCTTCGATCATCCGCAGCAAGGATGGTCTCTACCACATGGTCTGGACGACAGGGTGGACCGGCCACGACATCGGATACGCCTCGTCGAAGGACCTGATCCACTGGACCGATTACAAGAAGGTGCCGGTCATGGCCGGAACCAACGTGGGCCACACCTGGGCGCCGGAGCTGTTCTTCGATGATCGGACGAACAGCTACCTGATCGCCTGGAGCTCGGACGGGACGCCGTGGGCGATCCATTATGTCACCACGAAGGACTTCAACAGCTTCAGCGAGCGCAAATTGCTGTTCACCAATGGCGCGATCGGGGGCGGAAAGGCCGGCAACCGCGGGCCGATCGACGGCTCCATCCTTAAAGAGGGGCCGGGGAAGTACATCCTCTTCTACAAGACGGACGACAATAGCGGCGTCCCGACCCTGTTCTTCCGATGGGGTCCGAGCCCGACCGGCCCGTGGGGCGAAGAACATGGGCCGATTACCCCCTCGACCGGCGACGAAGGGCCGTCGGTCCTCAAAGCGGGGGACGAATATCGGGTCTACACCGACCCGTTCGAAAGCGAGTTCATGTACATGTACAGCTCGACGGACCTGAAGAGCTGGACTCGCGTGACGACCGATCTGCGCATGTCCCACGGCACGGTGATCAGGATACCTGAAGGCGAGGCGAGGGCAGCGGAAGCTGCTCACTAGCGGCGGATTGTTGCGCAGTCGGAGGTTCTTGATGAAACTGTTGTGGGCGGCTGCCCTTGCGTCGATCTTCAGCGCGCTTTCACTCGCGCCAAGCCCCGGAGATGCCGCGGCGCTGGCGCCCAAGCCGCTTTACCGTGACCCGGTTTACGACGGAGCTGCGGACGTCTCCCTGATCTATGATCGTGGCCGACATCGCTGGGTCATGTTCTATACCAATCGCCGCGCGACACTGCGGCTGCCCGACCCCGAGGACGTCGCCTGGGTTCATGGGACGCCCATCGGGGTGGCGACGTCGCCAGACGGCTTGCGATGGACCTATGCCGGGGTGGCCGACATCCCCTCTCACTGCACGGGACCCACCCTGTGGGCGCCCGAACTCTATTACGAGCGCGGCACGTATCACATGTGGTTGACCGTCGTTCCGACGGTCGATCATCGCTGGGGTGGCGATAACGAAGCCAGCATCATCCATCTCAAGAGCCCGGATCTTAGGCGCTGGTCCTGCTCGGATACCGTCGCAAGCGGGTCGAAACGCGTAATCGATGCCTCCGTGATGCGGCTCGGGAAAGATCGCTATCGCCTGTGGTACAAGGATGAACGCGCAGGCAGCCGCATCTTCGCGCTCGATTCCACGGACCTCGTCCATTGGAAGAAAGTTCTCCCGGATCCGGTCACCAACACCAGTGCGGAAGGTCCCAAGGTCTTCCGATTCAAGGGCTGGTACTGGCTCATTGCCGACGCCTGGAAGGGGTTAGTAGTCCTGCGATCGAAGGATGCCGCCGAGTGGGTCGAGCAGCCTATGCGGATTCTTGAAGCACCGGGCGTCAACCGGAGTGACACGGCCAAGGGGCAGCATCCCGATGTGGTGGTGAATGATGGCCACGCCTTCATCTATTATTTCGTGCACCAGGAGAGCGAACCGGAAGCCGGGCGCGACCCCTATTGGCACCAGCGTACCGTCATCCAGGTCGCACGGCTGAAATATGCGAAGGGCTGGCTCAGCCTCGATCGCAATGAAACCGTCCGGATGCCATTGAAAGCACCGTGACGGGCTTTCTGTCAGAGGCGGCCTTCGGGCCCCGCTTACAAGCAACCGGCGAACTGCCGAACCCGCGGGACTGAGCGGGACACGAAAAAGCCGCCGCCCACCGGAGTGGACGACGGCCCGTTCGTTTAGCCCTGAGCCAGCTTAGCTGTTCAGGTAATCGCCCGCGTCGGCGTCGGTGCCGTGCGTGGCGCCGGTCACTTCACCCAGCGGATCGTCGCCGGTGCCGGTCGAGTCACGCGGCGTACGCGCGAGCTCGGCGGCATGCTCTTCGGCGGCGCTTGTCGGCGCGACCAGAGCGGCGGCGAGGCTGCGCTGCGAAGCGCGGAGCGCCGCGTCGCGCGACGAGGCCGTGACGCGCAGGCGGTTCATGCCCGCACCCGTGCCCGCCGGGATCAGGCGGCCGACGATGACGTTCTCCTTGAGCCCGTTCAGGCTATCCACCTTGCCCTGCACCGAAGCCTCGGTGAGTACGCGGGTGGTTTCCTGGAACGACGCCGCCGAGATGAACGAACGCGTCTGCAGCGAGGCCTTGGTGATGCCGAGCAGGATGGGCTTGCCCTCCGCCGGCGTCTCGCCCTTGCTGAGCTTGGCGTTGATCTCGTCCATCTCCTCGCGATCCACCTGCTCGCCCGGGAGCAGAGTGGTGTCGCCGGCAGCGGTGATCTCAACCTTCTGCAGCATCTGACGAACGATCGTCTCGATGTGCTTGTCGTTGATCTTCACGCCCTGCAGTCGATAGACTTCCTGGATTTCCGACACGAGATATTCCGCGAGCGGCTCGATGCCGAGCACCTCGAGAATGTCGTGCGGATCCGGCGAGCCGCCGATCAGATTGTCGCCGCGCTTGACGTAGTCGCCTTCCTGCGCGTCGATCGTCTTCGACTTCGGCACCAGATACTCGACCGGCTCCGACCCATCATCCGGACGGATGATGATCTTGCGCTTGGCCTTGTAGTCCTTGCCGAATTCGACGCGGCCGGAGATCTTTGCGATGATCGCATTCTCCTTCGGCTTGCGCGCCTCGAACAGCTCGGCGACGCGCGGCAGACCGCCGGTGATGTCGCGGGTACGCGCTGCTTCACGCGGCACGCGCGCCAGCACTTCGCCCGCCTCGACCATCTGGCCGTCCTCGACGGCGATGACCGCACCCGGGGCCAGACGGCTGACGCCGGCTTCGCCCGAGCTTTCGTCGAGCAAGGTGATGCGCGGACGGAAGTCGTCCTTCTTCGAACGGCCCGTATCCTCGATCACCACGCGCTGGGTGAGGCCGGTCGTTTCGTCCGACTCCTCGCGCACCGTGCGGTTCTCGATCAGGTCCTGGAAGCGGACCATGCCCTTCTTGTCGGTGATCACCGGCATGTAGGCCGGGTCCCACTGCGCGATGCGATCGCCCTTGGAGACGATGTGCCCGTCGCCGACCATCAGCTGCGCACCATAAGGCAGGCGGTGGGTCGAACGCTCGCGTCCGTCCATGTCGACGATCGCGATTTCCGCCGAGCGCGACAGCGCGATGTGCTGCCCACGCGAGTTGGTGATCGTCGGAAGGCCGCGAAGCTCGATCTTGCCGTCCGAAATCGCTTCCAGGTTCGACTGCTCGTTGAGCTGCGCCGCGCCGCCGATGTGGAAGGTCCGCATCGTGAGCTGCGTGCCCGGTTCGCCGATCGACTGCGCCGCGATGACGCCGACCGCTTCGCCGATATTGACCGGCGTACCGCGCGCGAGGTCACGGCCGTAGCAGGCCGCGCACACGCCGCCCTTGGATTCGCACACCAGCGGCGAGCGGATCTTCACGGCCTGCGGGGATACGGCCTCGACCGCGGCGACCATCGCCTCGTCGAGCAACGTGCCCTCGGGGACGACCACTTCGCCATTCTTGCTGTCGAGGATGTCCTCGGCCGTGGTGCGGCCCAGGATACGCTCGCCGAGCGACGCAATGGTCGAGCCGCCCTGCACGATCGCCCGCATTTCCAGCGCGCGTTCGGTGCCGCAATCCAGTTCGACGACGACGCAATCCTGCGACACGTCCACCAGACGGCGGGTCAGGTAACCCGAATTGGCGGTCTTCAACGCGGTGTCCGCGAGGCCCTTACGGGCACCGTGGGTCGAGTTGAAATATTCGAGGACGGTCAGGCCTTCCTTGAAGTTCGAGATGATCGGCGTTTCGATGATCTCTCCCGACGGCTTGGCCATCAGGCCGCGCATGCCGGCAAGCTGCTTGATCTGCGCCTGCGAACCACGGGCGCCGGAATGGGCCATCATGTAGATCGAGTTGATGTCCGCTTCCCGGCCGTCGGGATTCTTCTTAACGGCCTGGATTTCCTTCATCATCTCGTTCGCGACGCGATCACCGCAACGCGACCAGGCGTCGATCACCTTATTGTACTTTTCCTGCTGGGTGATCAGGCCGTCCTGATATTGCTGCTCGTAATCCTTCACGAGCGCGCGCGTCTCGTCGACCAAAGGCTCCTTCTCGGCCGGGATCACCATGTCGTCCTTGCCGAACGAGATGCCCGCCCGGAACGCGTGGCGGAAGCCGAGGCTCATGATGCCGTCGGCGAACAACACGGTCTCTTTCTGGCCGGTGTGGCGATAGACCTGGTCGATGACGTCGCCGATTTCCTTCTTGGTGAGAAGGCGGTTGACGGTCTCGAAGGGCACCTTGTGGCTCTTCGGCAGCGTCTCGGCGATCAGCATACGGCCGGGCGTAGTCTCGACCCGCTTCATGTAGGTTTTGCCGTCTTCGTCCGTCTGCGGAACGCGGGTCGTGATCTTCGTGTGAAGCGTAACGGCCTTGGCGTTGAGCGCCTGATGGACCTCGCTCATGTCGCCGATCATGGAGCCTTCGCCAGGCTCGCCTTCCTTCATCATCGACAGATAATAGAGACCCAGCACCATGTCCTGCGACGGCACGATGATCGGCTTGCCGTTCGCGGGGCTTAGGATGTTGTTGGTCGACATCATCAGCACGCGCGCTTCCAGCTGCGCCTCGAGGCTCAGCGGAACGTGCACGGCCATCTGGTCGCCGTCGAAGTCGGCGTTGAACGCGGAGCAGACCAGCGGGTGAAGCTGGATCGCCTTGCCCTCGATCAAAACGGGCTCGAACGCCTGGATGCCCAGACGGTGAAGCGTCGGCGCGCGGTTCAGCAGAACCGGATGCTCGCGGATCACCTCGTCCAGGATGTCCCAGACTTCCTTGCGCTCCTTCTCGACCCACTTCTTGGCCTGCTTCAGGGTCATCGACAGCCCCTTGGCGTCCAGACGGGCGTAGATGAACGGCTTGAACAGCTCGAGCGCCATCTTCTTGGGCAGGCCGCACTGGTGCAGCTTGAGCTCCGGACCGGTCACGATTACCGAACGGCCCGAATAGTCGACGCGCTTGCCGAGCAGATTCTGCCGGAAGCGGCCCTGCTTGCCCTTGAGCATGTCGGACAGCGACTTCAGCGGACGCTTGTTGGCGCCCGTGATCGTGCGGCCGCGGCGGCCGTTATCGAACAAAGCGTCGACCGACTCCTGTAGCATGCGCTTTTCGTTGCGCACGATGATGTCCGGCGCGCGCAGCTCCATCAAGCGCTTCAACCGGTTGTTACGGTTGATCACGCGGCGATACAGATCGTTCAGATCCGAGGTCGCGAAGCGACCGCCGTCGAGCGGCACCAGCGGGCGCAATTCGGGCGGAATGACCGGCACCACGTCCAGGATCATCCATTCCGGGCGGTTGCCGGAATCGATGAAGCTCTCGACGACCTTGAGGCGCTTGATGATCTTCTTGGGCTTCAGCTCCGACTTGGTCTCGGCCAGCTCCTTGAGCAGATCCTCACGCTCGCCTTCGAGGTCGAGGCCTTCGAGCATATGCTTGACCGCTTCCGCACCGATCCCGGCGGAGAAAGCGTCCTCGCCATATTCGTCCTGCGCTTCGAGCAGCTCGTCCTCGGTGAGGAGCTGGTACTTTTCGAGCGGGGTCAAGCCCGGCTCAATCACGACATAGGCTTCGAAATAGAGGATGCGCTCGAGCTGCTTGAGCTGCATGTCGAGCAGCAGGCCGATGCGCGACGGCAGCGACTTCAGGAACCAGATGTGCGCGACCGGGGCGGCGAGCTCGATATGGCCCATCCGCTCGCGGCGGACCTTCGAGACGGTAACTTCGACACCGCACTTTTCGCAGACGATGCCCTTATATTTCATGCGCTTGTACTTGCCGCACAGGCACTCATAGTCCTTGATCGGACCGAAGATGCGCGCGCAGAACAGGCCGTCACGCTCGGGCTTGAACGTGCGATAGTTGATCGTCTCGGGCTTCTTGATCTCACCGAAGGACCAGGAACGGATCCGGTCCGGCGATGCGATGCCGATCTTGATCTGGTCGAAAGTCTCCGGCTTGGCGACCGGATTGGCGAAGTTGGTCAGTTCGTTCATCTCTAAGTCCTCACTGGGAGGGAAAATCTCGGGGCGAAGATGAGACCGCCGCCTTCAGAGGGCAGCGGTCTATCCCCTCACTCCGCCGCTTCGGCCGCGTCGGTCTCGGGTTCGACCGAGTTCAGGTCGACGTTCAGGCCGAGGCTGCGCATTTCCTTGACGAGCACGTTGAAGCTCTCCGGAATGCCCGCCTCGAACGTGTCGTCGCCCTTGACGATCGCCTCGTAGACCTTGGTACGGCCGACCACGTCGTCCGACTTCACGGTCAGCATTTCCTGCAGCGTGTAGGCGGCGCCGTACGCCTGAAGCGCCCACACCTCCATTTCGCCGAAGCGCTGACCGCCGAACTGCGCCTTACCGCCCAGCGGCTGCTGGGTGACGAGGCTGTACGGCCCGATCGAACGTGCGTGGATCTTGTCGTCCACAAGGTGGTGGAGCTTCAACATGTAGATGTAGCCCACGGTGACCTTGCGGTCGAACGCGTCGCCGGTGCGGCCGTCGAACAATTCGACCTGGCCCGACGTGTTGAGGCCGGCGAGCGTCAGCATGTCCGACACGTCCGCTTCGCGCGCACCGTCGAACACCGGGGTCGCCATCGGGATGCCGTTGCCCAGCAGGCCTGCCATCTCGATCACGTGCTCGGGGCTCATCGCCTCGATCTCGGCATGATATTGCTCGCCATAGACCGTCTTCAGGCGATCGACGACCACCGTCGGTGCCTGGCCCGGCTTGCCGCCATCGGGATTGGCCTCGCGCCACGATTCCAGCGCCTCGGTCACCTGCTTGCCCAGGCCGCGCGCGGCCCAGCCAAGATGGGTCTCGAAGATCTGGCCGACGTTCATGCGCGACGGCACGCCGAGTGGGTTGAGCACGATGTCGGCATGCGTGCCGTCTTCCAGGAACGGCATGTCCTCGATCGGCAGGATGCGGCTGATCACGCCCTTGTTGCCGTGACGGCCGGCCATCTTATCGCCCGGCTGCAGCTTGCGCTTCACCGCGACGAAGACCTTGACCATCTTGAGCACGCCCGGCGGCAGCTCGTCGCCGCGCTGCAGCTTCTCGACGCGGTCGTCGAACTTGGCGACGATCGCCGAGACAGCCTCGTCATACTGCGCCTTGACCGCTTCCAGATCGCTCTGGCGCGCATCGTCGGCAACCGCGATCTTCCACCATTCGCGCTTCTCGACCTCGTCGAGCAGAGCCTCGTCGATCGTCGCGCCCTTCTTGACGCCCTTCGGACCCGACACGATCGTCTGGCCGATCAGCATTTCCTTCAAGCGCGACCAGCTGGCGCGGTTGAGAATGCCGCGTTCGTCCTCGCGGTCCTTGGTCAGGCGGTCGATTTCCTCACGCTCGATCGCGAGCGCGCGCTCGTCCTTGTCGATGCCGTGACGATTGAAGACGCGAACGTCGACGATCGTGCCCGACACGCCCGGCGGCAGGCGCAGCGACGTGTCGCGCACGTCGGATGCCTTTTCACCGAAGATGGCGCGCAGAAGCTTCTCTTCCGGCGTCATCGGGCTTTCGCCCTTCGGCGTAATCTTGCCGACCAGGATGTCGCCCGGCTCCACTTCGGCGCCGATATAGACGATGCCCGCTTCGTCGAGGTTGCGCAAAGCTTCCTCGCCGACGTTCGGAATGTCGCGCGTGATATCCTCAGGCCCCAGTTTGGTGTCGCGGGCCATGACCTCGAACTCGTCGATGTGGATCGACGTGAACACGTCGTCCTTCACGATCCGCTCGGAGATGAGGATCGAATCCTCGTAATTGTAACCGTTCCACGGCATGAACGCGACGAGCACGTTGCGGCCGAGCGCGAGCTCGCCGAACTCGGTCGACGGGCCATCGGCGATGATGTCGCCGGCGTGGATCACGTCGCCCACCTTCACCAGCGGACGCTGGTTGATGCAGGTCGACTGGTTCGAACGCTGGAACTTCATCAACGTGTAGATGTCGACGCCCGACTTGCCGGCATCGACCTGGCCCGTGGCGCGGATCACGATACGCGACGCGTCGACCTGGTCGACGATGCCCGGACGCTTGGCGGCGATCGCCGCACCCGAATCCCGCGCAACCGTCTCTTCCATGCCGGTGCCGACGAACGGCGCCTCGGCACGAACCAGCGGCACTGCCTGGCGCTGCATGTTCGAGCCCATCAGCGCGCGGTTGGCGTCATCGTTTTCCAGGAACGGAATGAGCGAGGCCGCAACCGACACGAGCTGCTTCGGCGACACGTCCATCAACGTCACGTGATCGCGCGGCGCCATCAGGAACTCGCCCGCTTCGCGCGCCGAGATCAGGTCTTCGACGAACGTGCCGTCCTTCGCGATTTCGGCGTTGGCCTGCGCGATCGTGTGCTTGGCCTCTTCCATCGCGGAGAGATACACGACCTCGTTGGTCACCTTATGGTCGATGACCTTGCGGTACGGCGTCTCGATGAAGCCGTATTTGTTGACGCGGCTGAACGAGGCGAGGCTGTTGATCAGGCCGATGTTCGGGCCTTCCGGCGTCTCGATCGGGCAGATACGGCCATAATGCGTCGGGTGAACGTCGCGGACTTCGAAGCCCGCACGCTCGCGCGTGAGACCGCCCGGCCCGAGCGCCGAGACGCGACGCTTGTGCGTCACTTCGGACAGCGGGTTGGTCTGGTCCATAAACTGCGACAGCTGCGAGGAGCCGAAGAATTCGCGCACCGCGGCGACCGCCGGCTTGGCGTTGATCAGGTCGTTGGGCATCACGGTCGACACGTCGACCGAGCTCATCCGCTCCTTCACCGCGCGCTCCATGCGGAGCAGACCGACGCGATACTGGTTCTCGAGCAGCTCGCCCACCGAACGCACGCGGCGATTGCCGAGATTGTCGATATCGTCGATCTCGCCCTTGCCGTCCTTCAAGTCGACCAAAGTCTTGACCACCGCGAGGATATCGTCGGTGCGCAAGGTCGTGACCGTGTCCTCGACGTCGAGGTCGAGGCGCATGTTGAGCTTGACGCGGCCCACGGCCGACAGATCGTAGCGCTCCGGATCGAAGAACAGGCCCGCGAACAGCGACTCCGCGGTTTCCTTCGTCGGCGGCTCGCCAGGGCGCATCACACGATAGATTTCGGACAGCGCATGGTCGCGCTCTTCGACCTTGTCGGCCGCGAGCGTGTTGCGCATCCAGGCGCCGGTCGAGATATGATCGATGTCGAGCAGGTCGACATGGTCGAAGCCGGCAGTGTCGAGCTTCTCGAGATTCTCGGGCGTCACCTCGTCGCCGGCCTCGATGTAGATGCGGCCGGTGGCCTCATCGATCAGGTCGTACGCCGAATAGCGGCCGTAGATTTCCTCGGTCGGGATCAGCAGGCTGGCAAGCCCGTCCTTGCCGGCCTTGTTGGCGGCGCGCGGCGAAATCTTGGTGCCGGCCGGGAAGACGATCTCGCCCGTATCGGCGTTGATCACGTCGAACGACGGCTTCTGGCCGCGCCAATTCTCGACCAGGAAGGGAACCTTCCAGCCGCCCTCGCCGCGCACGTAGCGCTGCGTCTTGTAGAAATAGTTGAGGATGTCCTCGCCGTTCAGGCCCAACGCGTAGAGCAGGGTCGTGACCGGCAGCTTGCGCTTGCGGTCGATACGAACGTTGACGATGTCCTTGGCGTCGAACTCGAAATCGAGCCACGAGCCACGATACGGGATCACGCGCGCTGCGAACAGGAACTTGCCCGAGGCGTGCGTCTTGCCGCGATCATGGTCGAACAGCACACCCGGCGAACGGTGCATCTGGCTGACGATGACACGCTCGGTGCCGTTGATGATGAAGGTGCCGTTCTGCGTCATGAGCGGCATGTCGCCCATGTAGACGTCCTGCTCCTTGATATCGAGCACCGAACGGGTGTCGGTATCGGCGTCGACCTCGAACACGATAAGGCGAAGCGTG